>ERZ507578.75-NODE-75-length-26312-cov-9.74224_pt1 | contig 26312 bp, 25 predicted proteins | sample MGYA00513436_ERZ507578 | MGnify/ENA metagenome assembly ERZ507578 | reverse complement strand
GCTTAAATCTGTGTCCACCACGTTCCGGCCATTGCCCAGAATGCCTGGAAGCCGGACTAGGAAGCATCCACCACTGCATGTTTACGGTAACTCGCACTGTTTCCAGCGGGTCTCAGCTGGCTGTTTTGAACTTAATAATCGGCACGTTTTTATCATTTTGATGCCAGATGGTTGTACTACTTTAGTAAATCAAAACTAAACATCATAGAATAATTAAAAACAGATGATAACTAGTTATTGACTTCTCATCATAAGAGCGCGATACTGTAAACAAGCAAGTGAATATATCGATAAATACGTGTAAGATGAGTAGGCGTTGTGTAGATTGGTCAGAGAGCTGTCGGGTGGTGTGAGGCAGTCAAACCGCAACATCGAAGATGGTCTTATAATGCAAGTTTCAGCGCTGAGCAGTTGATGAGTAAGGCGTTGACGGGTACGCCCGTTATTGGGTTAGAGTTATGGCAGTCGCAAGGACTGGCGTGACTTGAAGTGCGGTGGCCTGTGAGGGTCATTCGAAGTAAGGTGGTAACACGGAAAAACGTCCATTCGTCCTTAATCTGGCAATCAGATTAAAGACAATGGGCGTTTTTTAATGGAGAGGATGCAGAAGATGACAGAAGCAGTAATTGATTTAACGAAGATTGGTGTAACGTTTAAGGATGGCCAGCAGACGATTCAGGCCGTTCAAGACGTGGATTTGAAAATTGAGGCTGGTGACATCTATGGCATTATCGGCTATTCTGGGGCTGGAAAAAGTACGCTAGTCCGGGTCATTAATTTACTACAGGTCCCAACAACTGGGCGGGTGGTCGTTAATGGTCAGACTTTGCAAGAGCTTTCGCCAGTTGCCTTGCGACAGGCACGTAAACGGGTCGGTATGATTTTCCAACATTTTAACTTAATGCAGTCGCGGACGGTGCTCGGTAACGTGGTCTATCCGTTACTCGGGCAAAAAATCAGTAAGTCCGAGCGCCGGGCTAAAGCGCTACGGTTACTTAAACTGGTTGGCTTGGAAGATTACGCTGAGAGCTATCCAGATAAATTGTCGGGTGGGCAAAAGCAACGGGTGGCAATTGCCAGGGCACTGGTGACTGATCCGCAAATTCTGATTTCAGATGAAGCGACCAGTGCACTCGATCCCAAAACGACCGCGGCGATTCTGTCGTTACTGCAACAAGTGAATCGGGACTTAGGTGTTACGATCGTGCTGATTACGCATGAGATGCAAGTGATCAAGAGTGTTTGTCATCACGTGGCTGTTATGGAAAATGGCCGGATCATTGAACGTGGCCCTGTTGCGCAAGTCTTTACGGCACCCCAAGCGCCACTGACGGTTGATTTTGTGGAAACATCGACCAATGTGCGGGCAGCCATTGAACGCATCACGCGGACGATCAAATTGAGTGAACTGGCAGATGATCAAGAATTAATTGCGTTTAAATTCGTGGGGCAATCGACCAAGCAAGGCATCGTTTCCCATCTCTCACAAACGCTCGGTGTGGATGTCAACATTCTGTTTGCCAATATTGACCAGATCGATGGTCAAAATGTCGGTGATATGATTGCGATTATTACGGGTAATTTGCCCGCATTCAATCAAGCGATTGCGCAACTCGCTGACCAGGGTGTGCAGACTCATGTGATTAATGAACAAGATGTAAAGGAGTTGGTGGACTGATGAGTGCCTTGATACCAAATGTGTTACAAATGAAAGCAGAATTTATTCAAGCAACCTGGGAGACGCTGTACATGACCGCAATCAGTGCCATCGTAGCGGGTATACTTGGCCTGGGTCTCGGGGTATTACTAGTCGTTACCCAACCCGGTGGGATTTTGGCGGACCGGCCGTCTTATGAATTATTAGATAAACTAACTAACTTATTGCGGTCTGTGCCATTCATTATTTTGCTGGCGGTCATTTCGCCACTGACCAGTTACTTAGTTGGGACGACGGTGGGGACAACGGCTTCACTGGTGCCATTAGTTTTTGGCATTTTTCCATTCTATGCTCGGCAGGTACAAAATGCCCTATTAGACGTAGATGGCGGCATCGTTGAGGCTGCTCAATCGATGGGCTCGAGCCCGGCCGCGATTATTTTTCGCGTGTATCTCAAGGAAGGCCTACCAGATTTAGTCCGGGTTTCCATCGTCACCGTCATTAGTTTGATTGGGTTGACCACGATGGCTGGCGCAATTGGTGCCGGCGGTCTCGGTGATATTGCCATCAGCATTGGATATGCCCGGTTTGAAAATGACGTGACGTTGGTCGCAATGATTATTATTCTAGTGATGGTGTTTGCCGTTCAGTTATTCGGCGACTGGCTCGTCAAACGAGTCTCACACCAGTAAAAGGGGAAAGTGTCGATGAAACGATTAGCATGGTGGTTATTAGGCATTGCAGTGATTGTCGGCGTGTGCGTCGGCTTACACGAAATTACAAGTTACTCCGCACGGGCGCAACAAAGTGCCACGATTACGGTGGGCTCGATGGGTTCAGACTATGAGGTCTGGCAGCATATTGCTAAAAGTACCGAAGCCAAGCAAATGGGACTAACAATTAAAGTTAAACAGATCACGGATGGTGTTCAGTTGAACAAAGCCACGGCGGACGGCGATGTGGACGTGAACGCGTTTCAGTCATGGTCGTATTATGAAACCTACAATCGGCAAAATCCCAAGGCCAAATTGGCAGCGTTAGGAACGACCTATCTAGAACCGATGGGAATTTATTCTAAAAAATATCAAAATGTCGATGAAATTCCAGACGGCGCAACGATCGCAATTGCCGATAATCCGTCGCAAGCGTCACGGGGACTGCTGTTGTTGCAAAAAGCGGGACTCATTAAATTATCGGCGAACTTTGGCGTCCTCGGAACGATTAAAGATATTACCAGCAATCCACGACATTTGAAGTTCAAGCAAATTGATGATACGACTGGACCGCGAATTATTAAGAACGTCGATGCCGTCTTGATTTCAAACACTGTCGCCTTGGAAGGACATTTACACGTCTTACAAGATTCGATTTATCATGAAAGTATGAATAAAAGCACCAAGGACAATGTCAATATTTTGGCGACCGCGGCGAAAAACAAGCATCGGGCCAGCTATCTCAAACTGGTCAAATTGTATCACCGTGCGGCTATCCAGAAGTATATCAAGCAGAAATACTATGGGACGAAGATCAATGTCGAAAAGCCCCTCACTTATTTCGATAATTGATGAGCATATTGAATGCTAAATGATTACGTTCAAGTTATGATTATGATAACAAATGTCGTAAACTTTGAACTTGATCAGGAGGTCCTCAATCATGTATGAACGAATTTTAGTCCCACTCGATGGTTCGGATAATGCTTACTTCGCGTTAGAACATGCGATTGAACTTGCCAAGGTATTTGATTCACAGCTGTTCTTACTCAATGTGATCGATACGAATCGGTTTGGCGTCTATAGCCCGGATGTGTTTACAAGTGCGGCCCCAGATATGATGAGTTTTGATGAAGCACAGAGTAAGAAGTTGTTGGAGCAGGCACAAGAACGTGTCGAAGCTCACCAGCTACGCGCAGAAATTATTCGGCAGACGGGGGTCCCAAAAGTGGCGATTGCGGTCGATGTGCCTAAAGCACAAAATATCGACCTGATCGTGATTGGCCGTTCTGGAACCAACGCGATTTCACGACTATTCTTAGGGTCGACCACGGCCTACGTGGTGCGCAATACAGAAGCCAACGTGACAGTCGTGAACATGCCGAATGACGATGCTGAGGAACTGGAACGGACGGATGCCACTCAGGATGAGACTGACTAGCTAATCCAGTGAGGAGGTGCCAGCGGTTTGCATTGCCATGGTAGGCCGCCTTGGGTCGTAAGTTAGCGTTCCGATGCAAATACTGCTTTTATAAAAAGACTTACCACGCTACTGATTGGCGTGATAAGTCTTTTTGGCGTTCTATGCATAGTTGTGTGAGCGCGTTTGAAGGGCACGCTAGTCGTGCTCGTTATCAGCGCGGTTTTAAACTGAAAGTTCGTGAACTGATCACAGGCGTCCCGTCCGTCAAAGCTGCAATTCAGGTGAACAAAGATTAGCGACTATCTCAAATTATCGATCAACTTTCAGACGTCTGGCTGCGGTCGTGCCCAATAGCGTTAGTACGACTGTAATCACCGCCAGTGCCATGCCGGATGCCGCTTCACCTTGTTCAAACGATTGGTAGATGTAGGTGGAAACGGTCGTCATGCCGGATGGTAATAACAGTAGTGCGACGACCAGTTCACGACTCGTGGCAATGAAGGCCATGATCAAACTATTGGCCAGCGCTGGCCACAAAATTGGTAAGGCAATCTTACGGATGATCCGCGCAAAGTTAGGTTCAAAGACGCGTGCACTTTGGAGCAGGCTCCCATCAAACGTCTTTAATGCGGCGGTCAAATATTGCACCGTGGTTGGCAGAAAGAGCGTGATATCAGCGATCACCAATATTGCGAGCGTACCATATAGTTTCGTGAAAGCCAACCATTGTGAGAATAAAATCATCAGGCTGAGTGCCAAGACCACGTTTGGTATCGCCAGTGGCAGGGCGCCTAAAATCCGGTTGACCTGTCGTAACCAGTTGGGCAGACGGTTAGTGAGACTTCCAAGACTTAAATATAGCCCAATTAGGACGTTGAGACTGCTAATTAAGAGCGCGAGGCCCAGGGTCGTCAGCATCGCTTGAAAGGCCGGACTGTCAAAACGCAATAGTTCCAGATAATGCGCCAGGGTCAAATTACTTAGCTGCCAGCCAAGACTGCGCTGCTTGAACAACGACTGAGCCAGAATTGCGCTATAGGGCAGAATGATGGCGACACCGACCAAGAGCGCTGTATAGCTACTGGCTAGGCCGATTAAGCCACGCCGAGTTGTGATGATAGGTTCTTGCCCGGTCAAAGTAACGCTGGGGCGCCGTGAGAGCCATTGCTGAACGATCCATGCGGTCAGTGCTAGGCCGAGCAATATTGTTCCCGTCAAGACGCCATTCTGGAAGTCGAGTGGCCACTGACTTAAATCCTTTTGAATCGTGGTCGTCAGGACTTCGAAATGAATGTTACGGCCAAACGTCGCCGGGGTGCCAAACTCAGCCAGAGTCTTGGTGAAGACTAGGAGCCAGACTGCTAGATATGGGACTACCATCACGGGTAAGCTAATGCGGATCAACTGACGCCATTTGGACACACCATGAACGGTAGCCGCCTCCGTCCAACGCCGGTTATACTGACTGAACGCCGTCTGTAATCCCAGGTACGCGATGGGATAGAGATGCAAGCTCATAATCAAGACCATGCCAGCTGGAGAGAAGAGCCACTGGAAGTGCTGATGCCAAGTCGGACTCAATTGGGCTAACAGGCCGTGTGGTTGGAAAAAGTAGATCCAACCCATCGCGTTGATATATGGCGGTGTCATAAAGGGAACTAATAACAGGCCTTGTAACCAACGATATTGTGCGAGTGGTGTGCGGGTCATAATCAAGGCCAACGGGGTCGCAATCAACGTCGTTAGGACCATTGTACCGACACCTAAAAAGAGACTGTGCTGCAGACTCGTCTGGTTCTGTGACTGTATTAGTTGGTGCCATAAAGCCGCTGGTGCCTGTCCGAGTAGCGTTTGGCCTACCAAACCGATCAGCGGGCCAATAATTATGGCTGCTAAGATGAGCGAGCCACCAACTGAGAGACCAATCAGTCCTTGCCGTCGATTCATCAATTAAAGACCTGCTTGAAGCTGGCTAAGTTGTCGGTCAACGCCGTATTGGCACGTTGCCAGTTGACGCGATAGGTGTTGATCGGCTGGTTGTTCAATGGGTTCGTCAGCTTGGTCGTTGTCCCGGCAATCAGATGGTTTTGTTCGACTTGTTGTTGCACCTTAGCTGATAACAAGTAATCCACAAATTTCTTGGCGGCAGTCTGGTGGCGACTTGATTTTAAAATCATTGCTGGTCGCGGATTGACGAGCGTTCCGCTTTTAGGGTAGACGAAACCGATTCGTTCGCCTTTTTTGATGGCGGCGATGCTCATGTAATCAACGCCCCCGAAAACAGCGGCTTTTTGGCCAGTGACGACCGCATCGAGCACTTCCTTGTTCGCGCCACCCATTTCGGCCCCATTCTGTTTGAGAGCCTTCAGTAACCGATTACCATGTTGCATTTGGTAGGTGTTTATGAAATCCAGACTGGAACCAGACGTTTGGGGATCCGGAATGGTGACTTGATTGCGAAATTCAGGCTTGGTTAAATCGGACCAATCCGTCGGTGCTACTTTGACTTGTTGCTTATTGTAAGTGATACCGACTGCAGAAGCACTGTAACTAAAGAGTTGCTGGTGCTTGTCCTGAAAGGCTGGATTAAGCTGCTGGGCGCGTTTGGCATTATGGTAGGTCAATAGTTGACCGTTGCGTTGCAAGTCGACACCAGCGGCCATTGAGGCGAGAATCAGGACGTCTGCTTGGGGGTTCGCCTGTTCTGCCTTGACTTTACTCAAGATTTTACCGGTCGTTCCATCAAAACTTTTGACCTTGATCCCAGTCTGGTGTTCGAAACCTTTAATGATTTGATCGGACAACGGCTTGGGACCAGCGGCGTATACCGTCAAGGTTTGTTGCTCGGTTGCATTGCTAGCGGCATTTACGGCTTTGGAACGGTGGCTATTCGTGTAGATGGTTGCACCCAGCGTCAAGACACCTAAAGTGGACAGGGTGATGATTGCTAATTTAGACATTGTATCAGCTCCTAATAAGTAAGAATTGCAGACGAGTCGACGGTCATCGTAATCGTAGCGGGGGCGTACGGCAGGGCAGTTTTGAGGTGCCACTGATAGTCGGCCATCTGGACCAGCGTGTCATAGTGATCACCCATGAAGGTTGAAGTCAGAATTTGTCCTGGATAACATGGACCATCCGCGCCCTGTTCCACGAGATGCACGTGTTCCGGACGAACCGCAGTGTGATCGTCGATTTGATTCAACGGACCCATAAAGCGCGCGGCAAACTGGTTACGCGGATGCTGATACAAATTGGCAGCGGTATCACTTTGGACAACCTGTCCGGCATGTAGCAGCACAATATTATCTGCGATTCGTAACGCTTCTTGGCGGTCATGAGTCACAAAAATGGCGGTCAAATGATGCGCCTTAACTAGCGCACTGATATCCTGTTGCAGTTGTAGCCGTAGTTGTGGGTCGAGTGCGCTCAGGGCTTCATCAAATAAAATTAAATCGGGCTGAGTAGCCAGTGCCCGGGCGAGCGCCACGCGTTGCTGCTGACCACCGGAGAGCTCCCGTGGATAGCGTTGGCCGTAATCAGCTAAGCTGACTTGCGCGAGCGCCCACTCGACGCGTTTTCGGCACTCAGCTTTAGACAAGTGGGTCTCAATCGCAAACGCGATGTTCTGATGGACCGTCATGTGTGGCCAGAGTGCGAAGTCCTGAAAAACCATCGCTAATTGGCGCTTGGCTGGTGGGCAGTTGAGCGACTGGTCAGCATCAAAAATTGGTTGTTCATCGAACCAGATTTGACCACTGTCGGGCGTCGTTAAACCCGCAATGAGATTTAGCAGGGTGGACTTACCTGAACCGGATGGGCCAACCAGGGCAGTGATCTGCTGCGTCGGAATCGTCAAGTTGAGGTCCTCAATGACGGGTCCTTGGTAGCTTTTTGAAACGTGTTGTAATTTAATCGCGACCAAAATGGATAACTCCTCTAAATTGATAAAATTGGTTAAACGTATTGTGCTAGTTAATTTGTCATGTATCATGATTAGAGCATATTAGTGGATTCCTGTTCGTCTGCCAATGCGCGCATAGTCCGACTTCCGGGGCCGGCTGACAACGCTGGAACAGGGCGGACATCGATTTGAACTCACGCAGAAACCCACTGCGCAATTTCAAATACGAGTCTTCTTCTAGCCCGGGAAGACCACCCGGACAAGAAGGATTTCGCCCTTGAGCATTGTCAGCCGGCCCCTCCAGTCGGGAACCCGCTCGAATGGCGGATGAACGACCACCTATCTTGGTACAATTGACCACTGAATCTTAGGTGGCTGGTCATTCAAGCAAACTTTTGAATCTAAATTGATGATACATACTTACCGGTAAAGTCGTTTGAAGATTACTGCTTAACCCACATTTACGATGAGACGATAAAATAGTCATTTGTAGTGAATCTAGGGCTTTAGCAGCTATGTCGACGAGAGAAAGTTTTGTCAATGTTCAGTGATGCGGACTAAAAATACGGATAGGCAACTTCGATGTTACTGAAAACTAGTCTGACCGTTAAGTATCAAAATGACTGTCTACTATGAACCAACGAACAGTTCATCGAAAGTTGGGGCCGCAAATGTCTGCCTTTCGAATACCATCCCGGCTGGAAGGTATTCTGGGCAAGGCCCAGTGGTGAAATTTCACTTAGCAAGCGTCTTGTGCTTGGTTAGTGAAAGACCAGTATTTAAGACGTGGGTTGTAGGCTTAAATCTGTGTCCACCACGTTCCGGCCATTGCCCAGAATGCCTGGAAGTCGGCGTAGGACGCATCTATCCATCAGTTTTACGCTAACTCGCTTTGTTTCCAGCGGTCCTAAGCTGGTAGCTTTAATACTAAATAATAACTAGCACGACGCGTTTGGTTAAGTCACTTTGTATTGTAGTGGTAAATGCTGGGTGATGCGTTGATTTTTGGTATCGTTTGTGTAAAGTTTGTGTGTAATTTAGGCAAAAAAAGATCACTGGTTAGATTCAACCAGTGATCAGATGGTGCGATTAAGAAGACTTATTGGCCTTCAGTGTTGGTGTCCGTTGTTGGTGTTTCAGTTGTAGCTTCCGAGCTAGCGGCAGAAGAGCTACTTGCTTCAGTAGAACTGCTCTCAGAACTTTCCTCAGATGACGAACTTTCAGCGCTGCTAGAAGAAGCAGACGATGATGATGAAGATTCCTCAGAGGAACTGCTTTCACTGCTCTCAGAACTGCTACTGCTTGAAGTACTCGTCGCTGAGCTACTGGTTACGGACGAACTGGAACTAGCTGAGCTAGAAGTGCCGGATGACGCCTCACTACTTGAGAAGAGGTGACCGACGACGTACAGTTCTTCAATTCCATTACGTTTAGTGGTCCCAACCGTACTTGGTTTGGTCCAGTCAGAGTTTGGTGAGTACTGCTGCAAGTAACTCATCATCGCCCGATAGATTTGTTGTGAGATCTTCTCGTTGGAACTGTCCAAGTAACCGCCAGCTTCAGTGGCTTTGTCGTAACCAGTCCAAACGGCGACGGAATAATTCTTCGTATAACCAGCCATCCATGAATCGACGACGGCGTTAGAAGGAACTGAATTCTTGTATTTCGAATCGTAATCATCAGTCCCAGTCTTACCAGCTTGATAAACGCCGCTGATTTTGGCAGTCGTTGCAGTCCCAGTGGAACTATTGATGACACCTTTCAGCATGTCGGTAATCATATAAGCGGTCGACTTCTTCATCGCTCGTTTACCAGTACTCGTGTAGGACGTTGTCTTACCGTCTGCGGTCGTGACTTTGCGGATATAGTATGGCTTGTGGTAGACACCACCATCTGCAAAGGCCGCATACGCGCCAGCCACTTGCAGGGTACTTACGCCCGCACCGATCGCGTTAGCGTAGTTGACCGTCTTCAAATTGATACCGATGCCCTTAGCAAAGGTCTGTGCCCGCGTCTTACCAACGGCTTGCAAGGTCCGTACAGCGGGGATGTTCCGTGATTGAACTAAGGCTTCCCGCATGGTCATATTGCCCAGGTAATTGTTATCAAAGTCATGGACTGAGATATTAGTGCCAGGGTACTTATACTTAGTATCAGAAAGTGATTTATAAGTTGGCCAGTTCAAATATTCAATGGCAGGGCCATAGTCCAAGATTGGTTTCATCGTGGAAGCGTTCGAGCGATCGGTTTGGACCGCCCGGTTAGTCCCATAAACGACGTTCCCAATCTTTCGACCACCAATCATAGCAGAAATTTTACCCGTGTAGGAGTCAACCACTGAGACCCCTAACTGGAACGTCTGCTTGCCATTGTTCGGGTAGGTGACGTATTTCGACGTATTGGCAATCTCATAGAGGCGTTTCTGGGCGTCCATATCTAGATTGGTATACACTTTTTCGCCATCGGTCAATTTATAACCTTTTTTGAGTAAGTCTTGACGGACTTGGTTCAAATAGGCGTCCAGAATCTTGTTGGTCTTACTGTGAGTCGTCAATCCGGATCGACCTGCACTAGATAGGCCGGTTTTAACGTTAACTTTCTTGGCAGCCGTTTCCTGAGATTTCGTGATGACCTTATTGTCGTACATCGCTTCGAGTACTAAGTTACGACGGCTCGTCGCATACGACGGGTAGGTCGTCGGATCGTAATAGGTTGGCGACTGTGGCATCCCAGCGAGCAAGGCTAATTGACTCAAGCTCAAGTCTTTGAGCGACTTGTTATAGTAATACTTCGCAGCGGTTCCCATCCCGTAGATCCCGTTGCCCATGTAAACCTTGTTGATGTAAAATTCCAGGATTTGCGATTTGCTGTAATGTTTTTCCAGGTTAAGTGCTAACCAAGCTTCTTGGGCCTTAACTTTCAGGTTCCGGTCGGACGTATCCGTCGAGAAGACGGCCAACTTAACCAGTTGCATGGTTAGGGTACTCCCACCTTGCATCCCCAGGGAACTGCCCTTGAGGTTACCAACTGCGGCCCCTAAGATCCGATAATAATCGACCCCGTGATGTTTATAGAAGCGGCGGTCTTCAATTGAGACGACGGCGTTTTTCAAAGTCGTCGGAATGTTACTAGACTTAACATACTGAAGGTTGCTCGTGCCCAGGTTCGTGATGTAGTTGTCATCTTTACCGTAAATCTTAACGGCACTGGTTCCTTTCAGGTCAGATTCAGTGATCGTTGGGGAAGTTTGTGCATAGTAGAAGAAGAGACACAGTCCCGCCAGTACCCCGACGACAAATAAGCCAACTAATGAGAGGAAAATTCGTCGAAACCAGTGTTTCTTGGGTGGTTGGGGTTGGCTCTTACGTCGCGCAACCCGTGAATTCTGTTCATTGTTACCTGCCATGATGTTCTCCTTTAATGAATTGATGAGGCCTCATCAATGATGTTATCAATCGCATCCAAGTATGGAATTCGTGGATTGATCTGATAATGTAGCTCCACGGCCAAGTGTTCAATATCCGTCAGTGGAATTGATTTGCGACCACCATCTCCTTGATGATCCCAATAAGTAAATAGGTCGCTGGCTGTCAGCAAAAATAGGCGTCCCAATGTAGCAAAGCGAATAATAACGAAGCAAATGCCGCTTTGTGACAAGCACTGACGCATGTGCTTGATTTGGTGCTCATGAAAGTTTTTAAGCGGAAAAGCCGTCTTACTCTTAGTCTCCTTGGCTTCAAAATCCAAATACCTGCCACGGTAAACGCCGTTGTAGTCAGTTGTCGAAGCTTGTTTGAAGTAGGCTTCGCGAATGACTGCTGCGCTCCGTTTTGGATAATCAACTTTAACGATTTGGATGGGCGTTGGCTTTTTATGAATAACTGCGATATCATTTTCAAGATAGTAGGTATTGCTATCGTTGATCTCTTGTTCTAAGCTCATCCCGCGATCGCCAAAATTAACATTGGCAAATTTGGAAGTTTTGGATTTGGTTGGGCCAGGTTGACGATAGACTTTACCGTTGGGATAGCGAATCGTCACATTAATCAACCTCCTAATAATGTTACATTTTACCATTAACTAATGGGGAATGTGAAATATCTGTGAGTTTTTAGCTGATTAAGCGTGAATTCTACCGCGAAAGGAGCCTTTTTATGAGTCGGTTATGGCTTAGTGGTTACCGGAGTTACGAGTTGAATGTCTTCGGTGATCAAGATGACAAATTGAAAGTTATTAAGTTTGCGTTAACTAATTACTTGAAGACCCAAATTGAAGATGGCATGGACTGGCTCATTACCGGTGGTCAATTGGGGATCGAACAGTGGGCGGCCGAGGTCGGGCTTGAACTAAAACAAACCTATCCGGAACTGAAAGTCGCGATGATGCTTCCATATGGTGAATTTGGTGGGCGCTGGAATGAAAATAATCAGGCCAAGTTGCAGACGTTACTGGCCCGCGTTGACTTTCACGCACCCGTCAGCAAGCAACCGTATGAAAATCCGCAACAATTAAAAAATTATCAAGAATTTATGGTGACCCACACCGATGCAGCCACCTTGGTGTATGACCCGGATAATCCCGGTAAGCCTTCCTACGACTACGATTTGATCAAGACCTTCAGCGAGAATCATCCGTATCCATTGACGCTGATCGACTTCGATTGGTTACAGGAAAGTGCCAATGAATATGCAGAAAAACAGAATAATGGTTTTAATTTTGAATAAAGTCTGCTACAATGTTTTAAGTAATGCGGATGCCTTATGGGTGTCGCGCGAATAACAATGAGGTGTTTTTAAATATGGCTAAACGTAATTTTACTCCCAAAGACATCCTTCAAAAAGAGTTTAAGCCAAAGATGCGGGGCTATGATCCCGCCGACGTGGACGGCTTCTTAGATAATGTCATTAAGGACTATGAGTCATTTACTAAAGATAACCAACAACTTTCAGATGAAAACGAACGGTTACGTGCCAAAGTTGACGAGCTGACTAAGCAAGTCGCTGTCGGTGCAACCAGTCCATCTTCACAACCAACGAGTACGGTGACGAACATGGACATTCTGAAACGGTTGTCTAACTTGGAACGCCACGTCTTTGGTGCCCAATTAGATAATAATCAAAACGAATCACACCGTCTATAATTGTGATTCGATGTAAATTCTGGGTAATCGCGGTCGGCTTATGTCGGCTGAGGAAGGTCCATGCTCGCACAAGCTGCGATGCTTGTAGTGTTCGTGCTCGGTGAAAAAATAAGCCGGGGTGCCGATTTATCGGTAACGGCGGGAAAAACGGCTAAGGTTTCGGCTATGCCCGAGTATCCCTGAAAAGTGCCACAGTGACGATACTCAGTTGGAAACGACTGAGTTGGAACGCGGTAAACCCCGCGAGCGGGCAACCCAAACTACGGTAGGGGCGCTTCACATATGGAATTGAACTGAATGTGGGGGGAGATTTGTAATCTCGAGATAGATGATTACCGCCTAGTTAACAGACCCTGTACTTTGACTAGGTACAAAACATGGCCTACAGGAATTTACATTTAGACAGGAGACTGGGACAAAAGTTCGCTTATGTCCCAGTTTTTTTAGCTATGAAGCAAGTCAACCAATAACTTATGCTAAACTAGATGGCGGGAAAACGGTTCGCTTTCGATGAGGAACCAACACTAGAGATATTAACAATTGCAGTAGGAGGAAATTATGCAAAAATTTAGATTAATCGCTACCGCGGCGAGTGGAATCGAAGCGCTCGTTGGTCGTGAATTACGAGACTTGGGTTATCAAGTGCAGACTGAAAACGGTCGGGTGCGGTTCAATGGAACGATCAAGGATATTTTACGGACGAACTTGTGGTTGCGGACTGCGGACCGGATCAAAATCATTGTCGGTGAATTTGACGCGACCACTTTTGACGAGTTATTCGAAAAGACGCTGGCTTTACCATGGGACCAGTTATTGCCGATGGATGCTGAATTTCCAGTTGAGGGTAAATCGCGTAATTCTAAGTTACACAGTGTGCCCGATGTGCAGTCGATCGTGAAGAAAGCCATCGTCAACCAATTATCAGAGACCTACCACCGTAGCGGCCACTTACCAGAGACTGGGGCGTTGTTCCCACTCGAAGTTGCCATTAATAAGGATCACGTTTTGCTGACCTTAGATACCACCGGTTCAAGTCTGTTTAAACGGGGCTATCGGGTCGAAAAAGGGGGCGCACCACTTAAGGAAAACATGGCGGCTGCCTTAGTTATGTTGGCTAAGTGGTATCCAGACAATCCATTTGTCGACCCCGTCTGTGGTTCCGGAACGATTCCAATCGAAGCCGCCCTGCTTGCTCGTAACATTGCCCCGGGTTTCAACCGGGCCTTCGCTTGTGAGAAATGGGACTGGGTACCTAAAGGGTTGAGTCAGAAATTACGTGACGAAGCCGATAGCTTAGCGGATTATGATATGGAACTAGATATTAGCGGCTACGATATCGATGGCAAAATGATCGATATTGCCAAGCTGAACGCGCGTGAAGCTGGACTGTTACACGACATTCACTTTAAACAATTAGCCGTGAAAGACTTCACCACCGATAAAGTTAATGGCGTTATCGTCGCCAACCCACCTTATGGGGAACGGTTGAGCGACCGTGACAGCGTCCGGATTCTTTATCGCCAAATGGGCCAAGTCTACGGTAAGCTTCCCAGTTGGAGTAAGTATATTTTAACGAGTGATTTAGAGTTTGAAGACTTCTATGGTCAAAAAGCCACTAAACGGCGCAAACTTTATAACGGGGCGTTACGGACCGATTACTTCCAGTACTGGGGGAAGCGGATTCGGCCAGCGCGTGTTGAATCATAAGTAGGTGTATAGCAGTGAAAGATGCATCATATGTACCAGATGAACAGCAACTACTCGTCTTTAAAGCATTAGCTGACACCGTTCGACTACAAATCGTCGTTTATCTGAAGCAACAACCAGAGGCGGTCACTTGCGGACAAGTTGGTCAGATTATTGGAATTAGTAAGACGGCCGGATCTTACCATTTCAAATTGTTGGAAACGGCTGGCCTGATCACAGTCAAAAAGATTGCCCGTGAGAAGTATGTCACGCTTAACTCAAAGACATTTGACCGGTATGTGACTAATTTTTATGAGCTACTATAGCCGAGCTCAAACAATTGAATGAATTACAGCGCTAGATTGCCATTACGTCTAGCGCTTTTTTTATTGCCGTAGTCACTAGATAGTGGTACTCTAAAATAGTTCAAAAATATTTGAACTATTTTAGGCGGCCGCCTAGTTAGTTTTATTCATGTTTAATTAGGATTGAAATTATTTTGTTGAGTAATGTGGTGTATAAATGTGGCCTCAAGCTAAAATAAAAACAACGGAGCGATAAGATGGAAAAACGACAAGTACAATCAGGTTGGCTAATAACGTTAACCTCACTCGGATTTTTTATGGCAATGATGGATTCAATGATTGTCACAACGGCATCAACGGCAATTAAGATGGATTTTCATATTTCGGTCGCAAGTCTCCAATGGGCACTGAATGCGTATAATGTGGCAATCGCGGCAGTCTTGTTAGTAGGGGTGGCACTGGGAGATCGATTTGGACGTCGACGTATCTATAACTTGGGAATTTTAGTTTTTACAATCGGATCGATACTATGTGCGTTAGCAACTCAGATGCCGTTCTTGATTATAGCTCGTATTATTGAAGGCGCTGGCGCCTCCGTGATGACGCCAATGTCAATGGCGATATTGACGAATGCAATTCCAAATGAACAGCGTGGAAAATCATTAGGAATCTGGAGTGGTATTGGAGGATTAGCATTAATCGTGGGGCCAGCCTTAGGTGGACTGATTGTGGCCGAACTAACTTGGCAATGGATTTTTTGGATTAATGTTCCGATTGGACTTGCTGTTATCATATTATCAGCTCATTTTTTACCGGAAAGCACGGGGCCAGCTGCATCTATTAATTGGTTGGATGTAAGCTTGTCGATGTTTGCAATGACTGTAATTATCTGGGCATTGTCCGAAAGCACGACTGGTAGTAATTGGCTGATGCTCGGTAGTGTCTTTATTCTTGGATTAGCAGCTGGAATGTGGTTTATTAAACGACAACGGGTATCCTCGACGCCGCTAGTATCCTTAAGGCTATTTAGGAATAGGAATTTTTTAGCAGGAAATTTAGCAACGTTTTTGGCCTATGCCGCGATGTATGGCGTCGTGTTCTTTCTACCACAATATTTACAGGTTGTTCTACGGGCAAATGCCTTACAAGCCGGACTAGCTTTGCTACCATGGACGGGAACCTTAGTGATCGTCGCACCATTTGCAGGAAAGGCAGTCGATCATTTTGGTGCTGGTAGAGTTGCGATACTTGGACTTTTTTGTCAGGGCTTTGGTTACTTGATGATTGGGCAATTAGCTGCTTATCAGCAAGCATATATCGCAATGGTCGTTCCACTGGCGATTGCCGGAACAGGATTATCTATGGCTGGTCCGGCATTACAAAAAGTGGTTCTTGGTGCGGTGACTTCCACCGAAGTCGGTCAAGCATCAGGTGTCTACAATGTATTTCGACTGTTGGGCGGTGCCGTGGGGATGACTATTGCGGTAATGGTCTTTACACTGGCTGGTAATACTCAGACAACGACTATGTACATTTCTGGATTCTGCATGGTAATGCTGACGACGGCACTACTTTCAGTGATTGGGGCAGGATGTGCGTGGCTATTGCGTACTCCTGAAGCACACCGTACCAAGCAGAAAGATTTTTAGTAACTAGTATGCTGCTTATGAAATTGTTGTATTGATGGTAATCTGTTGTTTAGAAGCTGTCAGACAATTATTTAGTGTCAGTGACGGAAAAGGAACTGCTTTAACTATCTTGTGCTGTTAGTAGTTGATATTAAATGGAACATCCTTCACCTTTGACACAAGGCATGTTTTGCAGTCCAGTGGCGGGTTTGATTGTGCAACTAAAATAAGCGTTCAATCGAAAACTTTCGGTTGAACGCTTATTTTAGTCATCCAGGATAAACAACCGCACATGAGTTTGGTGGGACTCAATGACACTAGCAGACACGTCGACGACTCAAATGGTGCGTCTAGTTCAAATAGTAATCAAAGAAATTGGCAATCTTATCCATTAACGGGATTTTAACCAAGTGTTTAGCTTGATACCCGGTAATAAACGCGACCTGCTCAGCATACGGTGCAGTATGAACGCGGTCAAAGAAGTCGCGGGACTGGGCGTAAGGAATTCGTTCGTCGTCCGTGCCGTGCCAGAAGAGAACTGGCCGGTGGTTGATTGTTTCCGGCTGCAGATTCAGATCGTAATGGTCTAGCCAGCTGGTTAGGAGGCCGAGGTCACTTGGAAAATAAATGTGGTGTTTGGTGGCGTGCTGACGAACCAGTTGTGCGTAAGCATTTAGGTTAGGGGTGCCCATGATAATGGTGGCCGCTTTGATTTCTGGGTGGTGCGTTAGTAGGGCACCGGTCGTCATCCCGCCCATCGAGTAGCCGCCGACGCCGATTTGATGGTTTAAAATCAGATGGGCTTGTTCATAGTGGGAAATGATGAGGTCGAACTCGGCGAGGTTACCCTGAATACTATTCCAGAAAGTAAACGAGGGAATGCGACTGACGGGTTGATGGCGATTGCCGTGATTCATCGCATCTGGGAGAACGACGCGTAACCGTTGATGCGCCAACTTGCGGGCTTGCGTTAGCACAAGTTCTTTATTAGACTGCCAACCGTGATAAAAAACGACGAGTGGCAAGGGCTGCTTTTCATCCGTTGCTTCGACAACTTCCAAAACGGGGACGTCTTGCAACTGATAGCTTTTGATGTTGATCATGATTTTCGACTCACTTTATGATTAGAATTGTTATTAAATTAACTCTGCCAGAAATACCTGCAGAATACAACTGATAGGTTCGATGGCGCACGCTCAAGTGATTTTGAGGCCAGCAATGCTGTTATAATTGAGTTAATAATTGGACAAGTAGCTGCTAAAGACAAATCAGCAAGTGAGGGCAACATAAAATGAAACCAATAGATATTGCATCAACGCAAAGAAGGACAACCATTATTCAACACTATTTCAGCATGTGGCTGACCCGTGATTTTAGCAAACTCAAGCAGGTCATCGCCACGGATTGTTATTACCAAGAATGCTACGGACCAGCATATTGTTCGTTTGCCGAAATTCAGGCCTGGATTCAGCATCAACTTACCGTGCAACGAGTCATCGTCTGGCAAATTCAGCGGATTTGGACCGCGACGGATGGGACGATGTTTGTTCAGTGGCACTTTGAAGCGCAGACACAACGACTAACCGTCTTTGATGGTCTTTCGTCGAGTCACTTTAATGCCGCTAACCAAATTGATGACTTACGAGAATATCAAACGACCACCCAACACACTTACCCTTATCATTAGATACAGCTGTCATTGGGATAGCGATTGTGCCATAATGAAAGCGAAAACATTAATCTGTTGGGGGCATCAGGATGCAAGTTCAGGTTTCAGTGATCGTGGCGGTTTACAATGAAGCACGTTGGATTCGTCGATGTTTGACGTCATTGCGGCAACAAACGTTGGTGGGATTAGAAGTGATTGTCGTTGATGATGGCAGTACGGATGGCACCGCTGCTATTTGTGATCAGTACGCGCAGCAGTGGCCACAGACGTTTCGAGTTATTCATCAGTCCAATCGTGGACAAGGGCCTGCCCGAAATGTGGGGATCGCGGCTGCTCAGGGGCGTTATCTGGGGTTTGTCGACGGTGATGACTGGGTCGAACCAACGATGTACGCCACGTTACTGGCGACCGCTGAGCGCAGTCATGCCCAAATTGTGGTCTGTGACGTTCGCAAATTGTATGTGGCAACTAATCGCGAGACTAGTTTGCAGAGCTTACCGGCTGCCAGCGACCACGTGGATATCGCCGCTTATCTCAAGTACGGGCTGAACAATGCCTATTCAGGCAATAAGCTGTATGCTCGTGATTGTTGGACAAATTGTCGCTACCAGCCAATGGTTTATGAGGATTTGGATATTTTGCTAGACATGCTGAGTCGCTGTGAGCGCGTGGCCTATGTTCAACAACCCTTTTATAACTATTACAAACATGCTGGTTCGACGACCCTTGATTACACCAATCCACGTTTGTTCGATATTATGACCGCTTATCGGGATGCGGTTGCCCATGCAGCGCCACGTTACGTGGATGCCGTGACGTATTGTGTCGCCAAACGAATTTTGATCAACCTGGCGACACCCGGTTTTATCGATTACTTGGCACCGTTTACCGAACTGATTCGTGGCCTAGCAACTGCCTTTAAGGCCAGTCCGTCTGTGATGAACGACCCCGCAATCAAGCGAATTTTATATTATGCGACGCAGCCGACCTTGCCGCCATATTTGATTTGCACCGTCCAAAATTGGCTGGATTCGTGGCAAACCTATAGTCGTGGTTTAACTGTAATAATGCCCAAAACTGGTCAAACACCAGGACAGATAAAAGCACGTCCGGATGCTGTCAAACGTGATTATTGGCAATTACAAGGTTTGTTTGATCATGGTGGCTTACTAGTTTTGGGACCTGTAACGTTGCAGCTGCCGTTTGGTCAGTTGCGGGCCGGCGGGGACGTGGCGGTTTATCGTGGTGAACGTTGCGTTGTCTTGGGTGCCCAACCGCAGTCACCATTAGTTTTTGAACTGTGTCAGCGGTTGTTGTCAGGGCCTCAATCGCTGTCGCAGTTACTCACGAGTATCAAAACGCAGCCGCAACAATGGGCGCTGGTGACGAACAATTTACGTCGGGTTGCGGTCACGCACTGGGTACACTGAATTTGAAATCTGATTGACAGAAGTACGGCTAGAAGCCACGCGGCCGTCTCCTGGCCGTTTTTGAGTACCCTAAAGTAGCGAAAATCTTAACCACTGGATTGTTGACATTGGAAATAAATGATAACATTAAGAAACGATGAAATTGGAGGTGGTCAAATGTTAAAACCAGCAGCGTTATTGCCGGGGGCCCATGTAGCTGTGGTCAGTCTTTCAAGCGGAACGCTTGGCGAACCGTCAAGTGAGCACCAACTAAAGTTAGGCTTACAACGTTTACGCCAACTTGGCTTAGTACCCGTCATAATGCCAAATGCACTTAAGGGGCGCGAAACATTACGCCGGCACCCGGAATTGCGGGCAGCAGATTTGAAAGCGGCGTTCTTGGATGATCACATTCAAGGTATCGTGGCAGCGATTGGTGGGGATGAAACGTATCGGACTTTGCCATATTTGTTGAACGACGACGAATTTACAACCGCGGTTCGCCGTTCTCCCAAGCTATTTACTGGTTTCTCTGATACCACGATTAATCACTTGATGTTTTATCAGTTGGGACTTCAAACGTTTTACGGTCCTAATTTTCTTAGTGATTTAGCTGAGTTAGCCCCAGAGATGCTGCCATACACTGCCGCGACTTGGCACCGCTTTATGACAGACAATGCTCAGACGGTGATTAAGAGCAGTCCAGTCTGGTATGACGAGCGGGTTGATTTTAGTCCCACGGCTATTGGAACCCCTCGAACAAGCCATGTGGAAATGCATCACTATGAAGTGCTGCGAGGAACTGGCGTCGTTAAAGGGCCATTACTAGGAGGGTGTTTAGATAGCTTTTATGATCTATTGACGACGACTCGCTATCCGGATGAACAGCAAGTTGCCAGGACCTTCAAGTTGATTCCGGCCGCTGATGAATGGCGGGGCAAAATTCTGTTTATGGAAACTAGTGATGAGCAGCCGGCACCGGCATTGTTCCAGCGGATGTTACGCTGTATCCGCGATGCGGGTATCTTGACCAATGTCGCTGCTGTCGTGGTCGGTAAACCCCAGAATGAAAATTACTACGCAGAATATCGCCAGTTGCTGATTGATGAGACTGCAGCGCTCGATCTGCCAATTCTTTACAACGTTAATTTTGGCCACGCCTTTCCACGAACAGCGTTGCCATATGGTGCCCAGGCGGCAATTAATTTCGACCAGGCCAGCTTGACGATTCTTGAGCCGTGGTTTCAGTCCGAGTGAGGTCATTGGTTCGGGTTGCCTGCTACGATGCAGGACGCGGCCCGTCTGCAGCTTTTACCAAGTAATACATTCAAGTCAAATTTGACACTTTTTCTGAACCAGTCACCGGTAACTGGTTCAGCGAAGGGTCAAATTTTTTAGTCTAGCGCTCAAATCCATGACATCTCAGCAAACAAGGTCCGCAAAAATCGTCAATCCCAGTTTCCAATCTGCATATCTCACTGCAGTTTTGGCGCCCACCGAAAAAACTAAATCGCACTTTCCAGCATTAGTTCACAATGTAAACAAAACGTAAAATGAATGCAATCAGTTTGTGAACCTTTTTGCACATTTTATGGGTACGATAAGTAGTGCAGGGAAAGTGGTACATATTTAGTTTAAGGATGGGAAGGCGAAGATTTTGAAGAAGCACAAAAAATGGCAATTAATGTTGCTACTGTTAGGGAGTTTGATTGGTAGCGCGGGCGCGGTGAAGGCCAGCGCCGCGGTGCCGGATATTTCAGAATGGCAAGGAAAGCTGACGAGTACGGAAGTCAAGAGTCTGGCGAGCCAAGCGGACTTTGTCATCAACCGGGTGCAGTACGGGAGTAGTTACGAGGATTTGTATCATTCTTCTAACGAAAGTTTATACGTGAAGTATGGGATTCCGTTTGGCTCATACGACTATGCCACGTTTACCAGCACCAGTACGGCCAAAGCAGAAGCCAAGAAGCTGTACAGCCGGTCGAACAAGAACACCAAGTTCTACGTTTTGGACTTTGAAACGACGTCGATGAGTAGTTCGGCGGCCAATGCGGCGGTCAAGGCGTGGTATAACGAGATGCGGTCGTTAACCAGCAAAAAGCTGATTTTCTACTCATATCAATCATTTGCGACGACTTATGCTAATACGGCGCGGCAGAGTTTTGATGCCCAGTGGATCGCTAACTATTCCTCGAAACCGACGATTTCATTTTCACTCTGGCAGTATTCTAGTAGCTACTACTTATCCTCATTAGGGCAATACGTGGATAACAGTCTGTACGACAGCGCTTCAGTAACGACGTATCATCCGTTGAGCTGGTGGACGTCAAGTAGCTCGGCTTCCAGTTCGTCGACCTCGTATGCTTATAGTAGTTATACGAAGGGCCAACACGTCTACTTGAATAAGAGTTCATCGACCTATTACGACGGAACGACGATTCCAAGCAGTGCCAAGCAGAAGTATTATAAAGTGACCGCCACGAAATCCGTCACGACCGGAAAGTCCAAACAATTGGTCTACCTGAGCGGCTTAAATAAGTGGGTTCGTTCGCAGGATGTGACGGGCTATTGGATTGGTCAACACCGGCTGTATAAGTTGCGTGAAAAGAGTACGTTGTTCAAAGACGTTAACTTGACGACCTCGACGGGTAAGACGCTGAAGAAGGGCGGTATTTACACCGGGACATTGGTTAAGAGCGGTAACTTCTACCGGATCAAGACGAACGGCGGTTACATTACGGCCAAAGTGTCGAAGTCTGATCATTGGTATTACGAATCACTCCCATCAAGTAAGTGGATCAAAGCCAAAGTGGGGCTGTACACGTATAACTCTTCTAACTTTGTGAAGTCTAATCGGCATGCTTACCATGCAGCCGGGGATAAAATCAAGGTCACGAAGATTTACAAACGGTCCGGTGGTTCGCGCTATTACAAGACCAATAAAGGCAATTACGTTTCAGCGAACCGCTCAAACGTGGTGACACAATAACGGTAAATGCGAGTCGATTAATTAAATGATTCAAAGACCGATTGTGAGTTGATCAGGACATCCTGAAATTCGCAATCGGTCTTTTTTTGCGTGCTAGAATTTTGGTGACGTATGACCCGCAGCACGCTGTCTTGAAACGCAACGCGTGACCTTCCTGAGTTAATCGATACCTTTTTATCTCAAAGAGCAAGCCGGCTTTCGGCGGAGTCACTAAGCGTTTGAGACGTTATTTGGTTTATGAATTGAATATTAAGATTACATTAGTCTTTGCCAGCCGTTATCTTCGCAAATTAACCGTACTTAATGTTTAGATTTGCGACGACTTGCATTTCACTTGATGATAAATATATAATAAATTAATGAGATAGCTAAGAGGGAGTGATGGGAATGCGCAAATATGGGGTGCAGGTGGCTGTTTACACGCAGTACTTTATGAAGGTGCTGCGTGATATGCCGGGGGTGTTAGTTTATACGATTTGCCTACCACTCGTCTTTTTAGCACTGAATGTCGGTGATGCATTTTTCAAGCCACTGACGACAAGTGCGTATGTTGAACATATTATGCCGTATATCGGCTGGATGATTTTTTCCAACTGTTTGACCACCGCTGGCAACATTGCCAGTCTTCGGGAACAAGGCTACTTGAAGCAGTATCGAACACTGGTCGTCAGTCCGTCAGTGTTTATCGTCAGTCAGGCGCTGGTGAATGGCTTGCTGATGCTCAGCACGTTGTTCTTGATTGCAATTTTAAGCAGTATTGCCTTCAAGCTGGCTTTCTTGCCCTTGCTTGGTCAATTATGGCTGACACTGGTGTTGGTCTATTTGCCGGTGACTTGCTATAGTCTGCCGTTGATTGCGTTAGCTTGGCGTCAACGGGCAATCAATACCGCCATCAATGCTGTGTCATTATTAGTCATAATTGGCTCATTTGCCATCAATGCCGTGCTCAACTTACACGTTAGCAATCCGCTACTTAATCTGATCAGTCCGATTTATCTGGTCAATAATGTGTTTGCGATGCTTACCGTCGGGCCGATTAGTCAGTTTATCGCGACTTATGGCGTTATTTTGGTCATCTTACTAGGTCTGGGATGGTTTAGCTATCGACACTTGAAACTGTTGCCAACGGAGGGATTATAATGCGAGTTGAACATTTGAGTTACCAGTTTGACCAGCGCTCAGCACCATTCTTTGATGATTTGAGCTTTGAATTGAAAAGTCCGGGCGTTAATTTCTTGATTGGCCAAAATGGGGCTGGCAAAACGACGTTGGCGGATATTCTGACGGGATTACGACCGGCAACTGGAGCCTTGGCATTGCCGCAGCGCGCGATTTATTTGAATCAACAATTACCCCTGTTGAGCTCAATTCGGGTGCGGGATGTCGCCCAACTCGTGCTCGGAATTGAGGATGGCCGACTTCAGGTGACACTGGCTGATTTTCAAACCATAGTTGATCCAGCCACCTACGAATTTTTAGCGCCACTTTGGGATCAACGATACGGACAATTGTCAGGTGGGCAACGCAAATTGGTCCAGTTGCTCCTATTTTTGCAAGTCGACCGTGAATTAGTCGTCTTGGATGAACCAACGGCGGCAGTTGACCGGCAAAATGTCCAACTATTATTTCAAGTGATGCAAGCCCATCCCGAACGCACGTATCTAATGATCACCCACGACATTCGGGATATGCAGGCATTTGATGATTACCAGGTGTTGTGGCTTGATCAGCGCCAGGTCAAAACGTTGTCGAAAGCCGCGTTTGAAAGTGCTGGTGGGCAGGAAGATTTCGTCAGCTTGTTTAAAGAAGCCTAACTGACAGACACGCGCGTTCAATGACTAAAAATAGCATGACCAAAAGAACGACATTAATTCGAAAAATGTCCGCTGATCGTGACTTTACAATCAACTAAGTTACAACCGTTGTGAACAAGACTTTGGAAAAGCTCGTAGCGCATGTTGCGAATGATGATTCAGCGGCGTTCGTCGGTTTTGTAACTTTCAAATCACCTGAGCATGCCACTAGAAAAGGGCACAATCCACAAACAGAAGAAGCGATTATTATTCCAGCCCGTAGCGTACCTTAATTTAAATTTGGACAGACATTTAAGCAATGTATGCCCAAAAGTAATCATCCACTGTGATAAGCATTAACTACAATCAAATTTAAACAAGTTCGTTAAAGCCCCTTCTCATGTTGAAAACTGAGAAGGGGCTTATTAGCATCAGAGCATATTTGTATTTTGTGAGATACATTTGTATTAAAATAGTATCAATAAATTTAGTCTGGATGTGCTAGTGTTGGCGAGCCGTGAAGAGATAAAGCGCGTAATTAAAGATATCCGTAATCGCCGAAACAAGTGGGTACTCAGTAGGCGTCCTAAAAATATGGCTACCTTGGCTAACTTAGCCATTCAAGAAACACTTGCCTTAGATATTATCTACAATAAAACTTCTTGGCAAGACTACATCTCCGGCCAGAAACAGATGACCACCCAAGACCCATTCCAGGAGATATCTGGGTGTTCGGATTAATCATAGAAGATGTGGAATGTTACTTGAAGTTTCAAGATCGGCCAAATGGTGGCGTCGTTTGGATTTCTCTGCACGATGCAAAATATCCTATGAATTATCCATACAAGTAATTTCAAACAGTTTAGGGGGTAGGCATAATGGCACAAAGAAAGTTCTATAATCCTGAATTAGACACGACTGAACTCTATACTGAAGTTTGGAAGATTGAGCTAGTTCAGGTACGTGATGAAAGTAATCTGATGGTTAGAAATCATTACTGGAAAGATAGCGATGGCGAGTTATGGGTTGATTTTAATAATCCAATGGAAAATGTGACTCGTAGTTTTGCGGCATATCGGTCGAAAAAAGGTTATATGACACCAGAGGATATTAGGAAATTGCGTCATAATCTAGGACTGACAGTGAGACAATTTGCCAAACGTCTTGGGATTGCACCGTCATCCTTAACACAGATTGAAAACAACTTGCGTGTCCAGGTTAAGTATCAAGATAATTTGTTTAAGGCTGCAAAAACCTTCTATGAGGAGAATGGCCATCTTCCAGGAAATTGTTCATCAAACGAAGACGGTGTTATTGATAAGCAACTAAGCGGCCTTTTAGATAAGTCAGAATATCAACCTAGTATCAATTACGCAGAAGATCATCTTTACACTAATAATATTTATACAGATTTAGAAGTGATGGGAGTTGCAGTTTAATGGATGTGTTACAATTTAACGGATACAGAGTTGAAAATATGAGTTATCAGAGAAATGATCAGTATCGGCAAACAAGTAAACAGATCATCTTTAGCCCTGAAATTTCAAGCGATATTGAAAAGAACGGTAACAATATCAGTGTCAGCTTAACAGTGGTTGTTGGCGCACTGGATAAGACAGAGACGCCATTTCAGGCAACATGTTCGTTGGTGGGATCATTTGTTTATCATCCCGAGGAAGACAAAGCCAACATTGGTCTAAATACATTGGTTCAGAAAAATGCTGTTGCAATTTTGTATCCTTACATTCGTGCAATAATTTCTATGTTGACCAACAGCTCTAATGAGTTTCCGGGGTTTAATCTACCAACGATCAATGTCAGTGACGCTTTAGCTAAGCAAAATGATTAGAACATACTAGGATTAGCGCTGTAAAATCGAAATGGTTTTACAACGCTTTTTAAATGGGTCTCTGTCAACCGGTGTTGATGAAGTTATATTTAGAATCCAATTCATTTACGAATTGGGTTCTTTTTTTCGATTTTGATTTTGAATTCA
>ERZ507578.71-NODE-71-length-26948-cov-11.0235_pt1 | contig 26948 bp, 18 predicted proteins | sample MGYA00513436_ERZ507578 | MGnify/ENA metagenome assembly ERZ507578 | reverse complement strand
GACGTGGTTTGTCGGCTTAAATCTGTGTCCATCGCGTTCCAGCGTTGTCAGAAATGCCTGGAAGCCGACATAGGACGCGGCTACAACAGAAAGTTTACGGTAACTCGCACTGTTTCCAGCGGGTCTCAGCTGGTAGCACTTGAACTTAGAAAATAACATGATTTAATCATCTTTAATGCTAAAGACTAACTAGCACACGTCATTGGACTGATATTTATAGCCAAACCCGTCCTAATGATTACGTACTAACAGTTCCGTCACCAGTCGTCGGATGGTCTGTTGCGTCTCGCCGGCGGGTAGCTGGTCGATTAAATTCAGTGCCGTTTTGGTATAGTGTGTCGCCAGTTGTTGGGCTTGAGTCACACCGCCGAGGGCAATCACCTGGTCGCGAATCATTAGCAGGTGCTCGTTACTGATTTTATCGCCTGGCTGTGGCAAAATCGTCGCCAGATTAGGGTCAGCGGTCAGCGCATAAATCAACGGTAACGAGTACACGCCGTCTTTGAGGTCGTTGAGCACTGGTTTTTGGGTCAAAGCTTCGTCTCCTGCAAAATCGAGGACATCGTCGAGCATTTGATAGGCCAATCCTAAGCGTTCGCCAATTTGTTGCGCGAGTTTGACAACGTTTTCAGGAGCAGCCGCAAAGTGCGCCCCCTGTTCACAACTGAGGCTAAATAACCGAGCTGTCTTTCCTCTGGCAATTGCCAAGTAGTCGTCTACAGTCGTGGTGGGGTCGTAGTTATGGGACATCTGGTCGAGCTCCCCCTGCAAAATGGCGCGCATCGCGGCCGTGTTGATTCGAATATCATCCGCCGACTTAGCCGCAATCAAGACTTGATCAAAATAACAGGTAAACAGTAAGTCCCCCGCGTAAATCGCGTTTCGTTGCCCATAATCTTGATGAATGGTGGTGACATGGCGGCGTTCTGGCGATTCATCAATTACGTCATCGTGAATCAGGGTCGCCACGTGTAATAGCTCCATGGCCGCCGCGCCCGCCTGTAAACGAACTGAATCATGCTCAGTTCCAAATTGACTGAACAAATAAAAAAAGCCCGGCCGTAAAAATTTTCCACCCGCCGCTAATAATTGATGGACGCGCTGATTGATCGCAGCGTTATCAATCTTAACGTTTGCTGCCAGGTACGGTTTTAAAGCTTTTAGTTCATTTGCTACGGCACTATTAGGTTGCCAAATGGTTTGCATCATCATGAAATCCCCCGTTTTTTATAGAGATGGCTCCGGGGCGTGAAGACGCCGACACTTGCAGCCAGTCACATTCTAAAATACAATCTATACTAAAGGTACAAATAACTGGTTAGGTTGTCAAACAAAAGGATGGTGTAAATCATTGAAACCAAAGGTGTTTCTTGAATTTGTCGAAATAAAATCTTTAATCGCGAGCGTTTTACCGTTCGTTTTGGGGAGTATGTACGCGTTTTATAATTATCATCAGCTGCATCTCGGCTATCTACTGCTATTTTTCATCGCGTCGTCCCTCTTTCATATGGCAACTAATGCCAATGATAACTACCAAGATTTCCTGCACGCGCCACGTAACGACGATAATCAGGCGTTTCTTGAGGAAACCAACGTGGTCGGCGTCAACCAGATTTCAATTGGCCAGGCTCGCCTGATTACGTTTGGATTGGCTGGTTTCTCGCTGATTATCGGCTTATGGCTCGTCACGCAAACGGGCTTACCTCTGCTATGGATGGGGATTTATTCCTACGCGGTCGGATATTTCTATGCTGGCGGTCCCAAGCCAATTTCACAAGGCCCGTTCGGTGAATTCTTCTCCGGCTTTACGATGGGCTTCATGATTTTCTGGATTGCCGTCTTTATTAATACTTACGACGTCGCCCCACTTAGCTGGTCGTCAACGTTAGGCGTATTGATTGCCTCAGGATTAGCCATTTTCGCGATTTCAAATATTATGTTAGCTAATAATATTTGTGATATGGATGAAGATATTGCACTGGGACGGCACACCATTCTGTATTACCTTGGCAAACCCGTCATGCTTCAAGTCTTCGCTTGGAGTTACGTCGCGGGCTATGCCTGCCTGGTGATTGCGGTCATCATGGGCGTCTTACCGAAATTCAGCCTCTTGACTTTGATCAGTATCATTCCAGTTTGGAAAAACACCCACATCTTCATGCACAAGCAGGTCAAACGGGAAACTTTCACAATCTCAATCAAAAATGCAACCTTAATTTGTCTCTCCTTTATCGTATTCATGGGCTTAGGATTGATTTTCAACTAGTTTCGACTTGTACCTTTACGTAACTTAAATGATGACTACCGGTCACAAAAAAACAATCGCGACAAGAACTCATTCTTGTTGCGATTGTTTTTTTGCTTAAGTTCAATAACGGCTAACTTTGAGGCGCTAAAAATAATGCGAATTAGCCGGTTGACTGGCAGTTAGCTTACGATTCAACCCTATCTGTTTGCAACCTAGCCACTTAATTATCCGACACTCGGCTATCATGGCCTTGGTCCAAATCATAGAGCCGTTTGAACCGTGGGGCTGTGGCATATAATTCATCCGGCGTCCCGGCCATGTCGAACTTACCAGCTTCCAAGAACCGGACTTGGTCGACGTGGTTGATACCAGCTAAATGGTGCGTGACCCACAAAATGGTCTTGTCGTTGAGGACCCGGAAAACCGTCGTCAACAAGTGGGCTTCCGTAATTGGATCCAAACTAACGGTAGGTTCGTCCAAAATAATGATTGGGGCATCTTGAAGTAGGATGCGGGCTAATGCCAACCGTTGGCGCTCACCGCCAGAGAAACGCGCCCCGCCCTCTTCTACGACCGTTTCGTAGCCGTCGGGTAAGCTTGTAATCAGGGGTTCGAGTTCAACCGCTTTAAGCGCGGCTTTCACCTGTTCATCCGTTGCTTGTAAGTTCCCCATCCGCACGTTGTTCATGATCGTGGTGTTAAAGAGGTACGGCTGTTGGTCCAAGACGCCGAACAAGTCGGCCCGCTCTTTTTGCAAGCGTGCGATTGGAATGTCATTGAGTTGAATACTCCCAGCATCTGGCGTCACATCCCCTAAAATCAGCTTGAGTAAGGTACTCTTACCAGTTCCAGAAGGCCCTAATAGTGCCAGTTTTTCGCCGGCTTTCAACGTCAAGTTAAGGTGTTCAAAAATTGCGTGACCGCCGCCCGGATATTTGAAGTCCAAATCAGCGACCCGTAAAACTTGAAACGGCTCCGTCAAAACCGTTTGATCCTGTTCGTCAACCGGCGTGGTATCCAGAGCATTGACCCGTTTAATCGAACGTTGATACGTCGGCCATTCGCTGACCCCTTGACTCACCGACTGCATCGCATCGACCAATGGGAAAACGGATAAGACAAACGCAGCAATCCAGTTGGAACTTGCGGCATTCGTCGTCCAGTAAAAGCTACTCCAGACGAGCAAGGCGAGGCAAATCACACCAAAAATAATCTGAATGGAAAAGTCACGCCACCATTGAAACCGGTGATCCTTTTTACGAAGGGCAGCAATCGCCGCAATCGGCTTGGTTTGCCGTTGGTAAAAATCGGCTTGCCGACCCGCAATCAACCAGTCACCGAGACCCATGACCGAATCTGTCAGCTGGGTATAAAAGCCCTGTTGAATCTGACGACTCTGCGATTCCCGCGCGCCGTTTAATAGCACTGACCAGAGTGGCATCACAACTACGACGAGTCCTAACATCAGTAGCATCAGCAATCCGAACCACCAACTGAAATAGCCGAGCGCAATCACGATAATCAGCGTCATGAACCACGCGATCACTGTCGGAAAGACCGTCCGCAGATATAAGTTCTCAATGTGGTCGATATCATCCGCCAAGATACTTAGGACATCCCCCGTTTGAAAGTTTTGCCGAATGGCGACCGCGTGCTTGGCGACCGCTTGGTATAACTTCTTACGAAAGTCTGACACGATCCGTAAGACCCAGTTATGACTCGTGATCCGTTCTGCGTAGCGAAAGGCAGGACGGCCGATCCCAAACGCCCGCGTGAGCACGATTGGCACGTAAATCATTAGGATATTATACGGATGCCGCGCCGCCTTACTGATTAAATAACCGGAGTTAAACATCAGCGCTGAGCCGCAAAAGAAGGTCATCAAGCCTAGAAACAGCGTCAACGCGAGTAATTTTTTGTACTTACGCAGGTATGGCATGACCCACGTATCGTGTTTAAATGTTGCTAAAAAATCTTTCATTAGATCGCACCTACCATTTCATCACGCAAGCGGACATAAGCGCCGTCATGTGCCGCCAATTCTGCTGGCGTGCCTTGTTCGACGATTTGGCCATGGTCCATTACTAACACGTAATCCATCTGATTGATCCAGTGTAGCCGGTGGGTCGCAAAGAAGACGAGATGGTCATCCAATACGGGCAAAATCGTGTCCTTCAAGGCCGCTTCCGTCTCGATATCCAGATGGGCAGTCGGTTCATCAAACAGCAAGACCCGTCGTGAATCATCCAGAAAGGCCCGTGCGAGCGCGATTCGTTGGGCTTGTCCACCACTGACACCCCGCGACCCTTCACCAATCTGGGTGTCGAGTCCGTCTGGCAACGTGGCGATCCAAGCCGTTAAACCGGCTTTTTCGGCCGCTTGTTCAATCGCTTCACGCGACGCATGCGGCTGATAAAAGGCCAGATTCTCAGCTAAGGTTGCATGGAACAAATAGGGATTTTGTGGAATGTAGAAAAAGCTCTGTTGCCAGGCCTGTTGACTCAGGTGAGTTACGGTTTGACCATTGACCTGAAGCTCACCCTGGTCCGCAACTGGTGTCAAGAAACCACCGAGCAAGTTAATCAGGGTCGATTTACCTGAACCCGAGGCGCCAATAATTCCGATCCGTTGATAGCCGTGCACTTCGAGGTCAATCTTCTTCAACGCTAGTTTATCATCATTGTCATAGCTAAAATCGACGTCGTGTAAGCTTAACGTACTATCTGCCTGCCAATGAATCGGCGTCGTTCCGAGTTGTTCACGATCAGTCGGAATCGGCAGCGCTAACATCCTTTGCACATCCGCAAACGCGTTTTTCCCATTCAGAGTCGCGTGATAGTCATTCGCAAACGTCCGGAGTGGTAAGAAGTAATCTGGTGACAACACCAGAATTACGAGTGCTGGCAACAAGCTAATCGTCCCGTTAATCAGGCCGAACCCTAGGAAGACGGCAACGACCGCAATGGATAGCGTCGTAAAGAAGTCGAGTGCAAACGTCGAGAGCATCGCAATCTTGATGACCGCTAACGTCTGCTTACGGTAGCCTTCACTGACTTGATAGACGTTATCCGCATAGCGTTTCGACAGTCCTAATTGTTTGAGCGTTGGTAAGCCCCGTAGCGTATCCACAAAGTGATTGGACATCCGCTGGTAACCGACATACTGTGCGTCAGCCTTGGCTTGGGCGGCGTAACCCAAAATAATCATGAAGAGAATAATCAGTGGAAAAATAGCAAATAGAAAGAGGGCTTCGCGCCACCGCAATACCGCAATATAAATTAAAATAATCCACGGAATCACCATCATGTCGATCACTTTGATGACGACTAACATTAAGTACGTTTGAACCTTATCGATACCTTCCAAGGCGGTCGTGACCACGTTCCCGGTCCCAGTCTTCGCGACGTAGCCCGGTCCTAATTGATACAGTTTTTGCATGACTTGCCGACGCATATCACCACTCGTCCGCTCAACCAAGGGGTACATCACCCGATTTTTGATAACGACCAGTAGCTGACGACCGACCCACGCTAAGGCAAATATCAGCATTGGCCGCAGAATCGTGGACAAGGCATGCAAGTGCCATAGTCCAACGATGGCGACCGACAAATAGTAGGCCTGAAATACAATACAAATGCCTTCGATGACCGCCAGCAGGCCTAAAATACCCGCTGCTCGGCGCATTCCCGGTAGTTTAAATAACGCTGGATCAAACACATCCGATCCCTCCCCGCTTAAAATGAACGGGGCCGCCCCCTGGCACTAGGCCAGGGTCGCGACCCCGTTGGTGCTGTTAAATTCATTGTACCACCGCACCCCGTGATACTGTTGTCATCAAATTAAATTATGATGCCAAGCGTTTGTAAAATACCCAGTAACTCCAAATAAAGTAAATCAACATGATCGGTAAGACCGTTAAGGAAATCACCGTCATCAAATGTAACGTGTATGGTGAGTTCGACGCGTCCTTGATCAGAATGCTGTAGGCCGAATTGTTGGCGACCATCACCCGTGGGAATAGGCCGTTGAACAGTAAGACGACCACGTCAATCAGTGATAAGCCACTGCTGATGAAAGATAGCCATTCGTGATTACCATAAACGCCCCAGGTTGCTAAGACGGTCAATAAGACCAATGCGACCACTAGAATCGTTGTTGAGATTGGCTTCTTCGTGAAGAAATCTGTATTGAAGAAGAGTAGAATCGCAAAGACCACTTCACCTGCAAAGAGCACCCAGTATAGTGGTTTGGCCCATTGCAATGCTCGTTCACGCAACGTCCCGGTCGTCTTCAGGCGAATGAAGTTCAAACCGTGCAAGTAGCAGAGCAAGGTCACTGCGACCCCACCGACGATTGAGAACAAGTTGACGTAATCCGTAAAGTGCGCCGTCATATCACCATTGGCGTTGATTGGCATCCCTTTGACCAGCGCGGTGAACATCATCCCAAATAGGAAGGCAGCGAAGAAACTACCTAGTGCGGCTGCCCATTCCCAGAAGTTGCGACCAGATTCAGTTTCCATCCGGCTACGGAATTCAAATGAGACACCCCGCATGATCAAGGCAACTAAAATCAACAAGAGAATCAGATAGAAGCCGGAGAATAAGGAAGCATACCACATTGGAAACGAAGCGAACATTGCCCCACCAGCGGTAATCAACCAAACTTCATTGGCATCCCAGTGTGGGCCAATCGTGTGAATCACCACGTCCCGTTCATCACGTGTCTGTGCCAAACTCTTGATGGTCATCCCAACCCCGAAGTCAAAGCCTTCCAGGAAGAAGAAGCCACTGAATAGCACGCCGACAAGTATAAACCATAAGAATTGTAAGTTACTCATGACTGAACGCCTCCTTACCATAAGGATCGTATGATGCGTCATCAGCAGCTTGTAGTAAATCATCTGGTCCTTGATGTAAGGCCCGCCGTGACAAGACGATCATGACAATTCCGAGACCACTGAAGAGGCAGAAGTAGACGATGTTAGAAATCAACAACGAAGCAACACTGACATTTGGCGATACCGCATCGGCAATCGTGAGTAAGCCATAAACAACCCATGGATAACGGCCAAGTTCAGTAATCAACCAACCAGCCGTGTTAGCGGCAAATGGTAAGAACGTGCAAATGCCGAGTACCCAGAGGAACCAGCGTTGCCGTTCGATCAACGTCGATTTCGCACGAACGAAGAACAACCCGATGATCGCAATCAGCGCGAACAATCCACCGGAGACCGTCATGACCCGGAAGCTCCAGAACAAGGTCTTGGTTGGCACGTAGTAATTCATGTCCTTACCAAACTTCTTATCATACTTCGCGTGTAACTCTTTGTTGATCGTATTTTGACCCTTAACGTTACCAGATAACTTGTGGTAGCTGAGGATATCGAGGACGTATGGAATTTCAACCGACCATTTGGCCTTGTGATTCTTGGTATCCATACCTTCGATCACTGCCCAAGAAGCTGGTGAACCGGAGTCCTTGTACAGCCCTTCAGTTGCGGCAAACTTCATCGGCTGTTCTTTAATAATGTAGCGTGTTTGTAAATCACCCATGCCGACCACACCGATAGAAGCAACCAAACCAACGATCAAGCTGACCTTAATCGACTTGCGGAAGAAAGTCACATTCTTCTTCTTCAACAAAGCGAAGGCCGCCATACCTGCAACCACAAATGAACCGGTGACAAAGGCACCAAACAACACGTGTGGTAATTCATACCATAACTGTTCGTTCTTAACGACGGCGGCAAAGCTCGTCATTTGTGCCCGACCAGTCTTCGTGTTGATCATAAAACCAACCGGATTTTGCATGAAACTATTCGCCGCTAAGATCCACATTGCGGAAATCATCGTCCCAATCGACGTTAACCAGATAAACGCACAGTGGATTTTGGCATTAAAGCGGTCCCAACCAAACATCCATAAGCCAATAAACGTGGATTCCATAAAGAATGCCACCAACGCTTCAATTGCAAGTGGTGCACCAAAAATGTCACCCATGAAACGTGAATAATCAGACCAGTTCATCCCAAATTGGAATTCTTGTATAATCCCTGTTACGACACCAACGGCAAAGCTAAGTAAGAAAATTCGGCCCCAAAATTGTGCCATGTGTTTGTACATGATGTCTTTTTTGACAACATATACCGTTTCCATAATTGCAACAATCAAGGCTAAGCCGATTGATAATGGCACGAAGAAGAAATGAAACACCGTGGTCATCGCAAATTGAAAGCGCGCCAAGGATAAGATACTTAATCCGAGATTCATAATGGTCCCCCCTTTATAAATTTATTCCCTACGAAAGCGGAAACACCTTATTCACCTTTAATAATAGCAAGTGATAAGTGAAATTTCAATCAATCTCAACTTTTATTCCCAAAATAGTCAAAGTCGCTAATTTTCAAGGCCACTATTAGTACAAATACTAGTTAGTTAGTTGACATTGTCTGTTGCTAATCACGTGATAATTCACGGTTTTGCGCGACTTTAGTTTGGCCATTGGTATTACAAAGCTTTTGACAACTTTAACCAATATAGCCATATACTTCACACTATAAACAAGTGATGCCGTTATTAAAAAAGTCCCTGTTTCCACAACTTAAACCGTGGAAACGGGAACAATCGCGCGCTGACGTGCTATATTTTTTAATGTGCAACAGACTAAAACGTTACGAGGAGTAAATAATATGAAAAGGAATTCACAACCATCGGCCACCATTGATCATTATAAAATGTTCAAAGATGGCAAGCATTGGGTCTATGCCGGCATTACCATCGCGGGGCTTGGTAGTACGCTGATGCTGACCACCAATGCGCTTGCCGACACGACGACACCTGTGAGTGCCACCACCACGGCTTCCGCACCCAATGCCACCACTAGTGACCAACTCAGTCAGGCTGCCGGGGCAACTGCGGCTGATTCGAGTTCGGTAACTGATACGAACAGTACGCCGGTCACTGCTAGTTCTGAGACCAATACCAGCGATGACACGACTGCTACAACAGCAGCCGCCACCAGCCGGACCAGTCTCGCCACAACGACGACTGACGCTGATGCAGACGCGGCTAATAACACTAGCGCGACTGATACTGCGGTAACCAGCGGCTCAACTAATAATACTGCTACAGATCAAACTAGCACAGACACGACTGCCACGACGGATGCAGTCAGTGACAAGACTAGTGCTGGGCTAGATTCAACTGAAATGTCATCAGCGGATACAACCACCACTGTGGCTAATCAAGCTGATACGACTACCGTTTCTACGGATACCGCAGCAAACACGACGTCAAGTACAACTGATGATGCGACAACTGACGATGCGTCGACCGGTACGACGACAGCTGCAACTACTCTGACTGGCGAAGATGCTACGACTGACATTGCCACGACAGGCGAAGACGCTACGACTGACAGTGACGCGACCGCCGAAGACACTGCAACCGACACTACTGAAGCGACGACTGCCGCTACGCCTGCCAGTACTAGTTTAACAACGACTGACAGTGGCCACGGTTTGATTTATGAAACCAATGACCAAACCGGCAACCAAAAGAGCACAATCACGATTGAGCAAACTGGTCCTTATAGTGTCACTTGGAAAAAGGTCACGACTTCAAATAAGGACGAAACCACGACCGTCACGTTAGACGCCAGTGATATCGTCGCAATCGTCAATGAAATCAAAGATTTAACTAACCAAGCAGCGACATCCGCTGTCCAAGAAAAATTAGCAGCGGCCAAGGCCAAGCTCAACACGATCGTCGACCAACTCAAAGAACTACCAACCACGATTGCCAGCACGATCGTCGGTAACTTGATCTACCCGATCGTTTTCACTGGAAGTGGCTCAGAAGCGCTGTCGAATTTACGTACTGAAATGAATGAACATCGCTACGACATTTCCAATACTTGGGAAGGCCTCGACCCCGTGGCTTACGCAACTGACCGGGCGGCGGCAGAAGAATACTACCCCGCCGCAGTCACGTGGTGGAACAACGCCACCAAAGAAACTTGGACATTGCCAGAATATAACGACCCAACTCAAAACGTTCGGGCCTACTATATTCAAAACGGTGATGCCACCAAAACCGTTATTATTGGTCAGGGTTGGACTGAACATCTCGACTGGATCGGCTACGTCTCTAAAATCTGGTATGACATGGGTTACAACATCCTAATGCCAAGCCAACGTGGTCAATTCCTGAGTGACGGCGATGATTTGACCTTTGGATACCAGGATAAGTATGACTGGTTGAACTGGGTCAAGATGGTCGACGAACGCAACGGCGCCAACAGTGAAGTCGTCTTCTACGGCCAATCATTAGGTGCTGATACCGTCCTCGAAGCCGCATCAGTTCCGGGGTTATCAAAATCGGTCAAGGCAGTGGTCGCTGATGCCGGTTACGCGACCTTACCAGAATTGGGTGCGTCACTGTACACGAAGGCCATCAATTACGTCTCGAACGCCCTTCAATCAGTTGGGTTACCAGCGATTACTAGTTTGCCATTCTTATCGTATGACAAAATTGTGGCTGCCATTAATGCTCGTTTGATTAAAACTCAGGGCTTCAGTGTTGACGACTTATCTGCCGTCGATGCGGCCAGCAAAGTGACGATTCCGCTGCTGTTGATTCACACCGAAGATGACGCGTTCATTCCATACACGCAATCACTTGAATTAGCCGCTGCTAATCATTCAGCCGACCAAGAAGTCTGGATTTTACCCGGACAAGTTGGTGGTCACGCAGCCGCAAACAACGCGATTCTTCAGTACCAACAACATCTACGTGACTTCCTCGCACCATTAGTATCAGTCGCAGAAGCAGAAGATGAAGCGGTCGATGTCGACCCTAGCGCTGACTCGACGGCAACATCTGATGCGACTGATCGTACGACCGATGCGACTGTTAATACAGACGGCAAAACCAGTACTACGGATACGACTGATGAAACGGATGGTTTAACAGATACCACTGAAACGACTAACGGTGCGGACAGTTCGACCGACACGACTCACACCGCCAAAAATTCAGCAACTGCCACCGGCTCGGCTGAATCAGCAGATGATACGACTAATGGCAACGATTCATCGCAAACTGATCCAGATACCACAACAACTGACAACAATCAGGATAAGTCGACTGCCACCGCTGATGGTTCAACTTCAACAATCGTCAAAAATGGCCGTTTAGCACCTGTCACCACGACGGATGAGTCCGCTACTGACACCGTATCGCTGGCAGATGCGACTCCCGAAGACGTTGATATTACTGATGACCAGACGAGTGATGTTGAAACCGATGCTGCAGTCACGAACAATGACTGGCTGGTTAATCACGACCACAGTGGTTCCGTGGTAACTGCCAGTCTACGCGAAGATTTGAGCGCGGCTGACGCAACGATTGCCATGACACCAACGGCCGTTTCGACGACTAAGCCCGAGGCAGATTCAGACCTTGCCCCGGTCAGCTCACCAACGACTAAATCAGCACCAGCCTTGCCACAAACTGATGAGACGTCGCAATCATGGTTGACTGCGCTCGGTGCCAGTTTATTAGCTGTTGTCACTGGTCTTTGGACACGGATTCGTCGGCATTTTGCTTAACGCAGTGGCCCAACTTTGTGGTATTCTGAATGAACAATAACCAGTGAGGAATGATAATAATGGATATTGGAACATCAGTCTCGTTCGTACTTGAGGGTCAAACCTATACCGGTACGATTGCCAAAAGTTACACGAATTCTTATCTCATCAACTTTAACAGCACTGACCCTGAAATCATTGATAAGTATCACAATAAAGTCATTATCAGTCAAAAGAAGGTTCAGGCAGTTAAATAACGTCAAATAAGCATCGCAGCAAATTACCCCGATTGAGGGTTTGCTGCGATGCTTATTTTATTTTGCAATGATAGCTCAATCTATGCTTTTTTAAAACGTAATAATGGTGTTCCAATCAGCGGTGTTAAAATCCCGGCTAAAATAGCTTCCGGTACCCCATTTGAAGCAACGACCGCTAACAAATAAGGCATTAACTTACTTAAATTGATTTGATAAAATCCCGCTGCCTGATGACTATATAGCAGGCCAATCAAACCGAGTACCAAAATGGTATTAGTCAAAGCCCCCGCAACACCGGCTAGCGTGAATCCCAGCGTTCGGTGCTGTCGTTTTTGAAACCAAATAAAAATCCAGCCAGCGACCACTCCAATCAAAATTCGCGGTACCACTGAAATTAATGGATTGGTAAACACGATTGGCGCTAACGCACTGGTGGGCGCGACGAATGCGCGTATCCAATCAATGATTCCCCAAATTCCCCCAACAATTGCGCCATCTCGTGGTCCCAAAACCACTGCGGCAATAATGACCGTTACATGAATCGTCGTAATGCTCAATCCCGGCAACGGAATGTACCCAAAAAACGGCACGATATTTTGAATGATCACAATCGCCATTAGTACCGCCAACACACTGATATGATAGGCGTTTGAACGTCTCTGCATCATCAGTCACCTCAACTCTCTTTTCCATTCAATTACGCGCTTAATTATAGCATATGACTGGAGCCAAATCGCAAACGATATAACGACAAAAAAACTAGCCCCAATGCCGGCAGCTAGTTCCGAATTTTATTCTGATTCTTTTTTCCGTAGGCCCGCACGAATCCGTGAGTGACGGTAACTGTAGCTAAAGTAGATGACCACCCCGATGACGAGCCAAATGGCAAACATGTGCCAAGTGAAGGCTTGCAAGTTGATCATCAGATATATACAAGCTAGAAACGATACGATCGGCAACACCGGATAGAACGGCACTTTGAAGGAACTATTGATTTGCTGTAGCGTTTCATGACGACGTAAGAAGACGACTCCAATCGAGACCATAGCGAATGCAAATAAAGTCCCGATGTTGACTAACTCCGCAATCTTATCCAACGGAATCACCGCTGCAAAGACGCTGGCAATGATACCAAAAATCCAGGTACTCTTAACAGGGACTTTGGTATGTGGACTGACCGTCCGAAACGCCTTCGGTAAGAGCCCATCCCGACTGATGGCAAAGAGCAACCGGGTACCACCATACAACATGACGATCAGCACCGTTGTCATCCCAACGACTGCGCCGAGGGATACAATGCCCGCGGCCCAATTCTGATGAATCACAGCTAACGCGTAAGCCACGGGATCCCCAACGTTTAATTGACTATAATGGACGACCCCAACCAGAACGGCAGCCATCGCCACGTAGAGAATCGACGCAACCACCAACGAGCCGACGATTCCAATTGGCATATTGCGCTTCGGATTTTTAACCTCTTCAGATGCCGTTGATACCGCGTCAAACCCAATGTAGGCATAAAACGCAAGTGACGCCCCTTTGACTAAGCCGCTCACCCCATGGGGCATGAACGGATGATAATTGGCTGGTTTCACGAAGAAAATCGCAACCGCGATAAAGAGTACAATCACTAAAATTTTGACAATTACCATAATCGAATTGACCCGGGTCGATTCTTGCAACCCGCCGACCAACAGTAACGATACCGCTAAAACGACCACAAAGGCAATCAAGTTGAAGCCTGCGTGACTCGTTCCAGCCGTCCCCGCGGCCGCCGACAAATACGACGGTAGCTTGAGCCCGAAACCACTGATCAAATTTTGAAAATACGACGACCAACTGACAGCGACTGAAGAAACGGCAAATAAATACTCCGATATCAGTGACCAACCCAAAATCCAAGCTAGAAACTCACCGAAGACCGTGTAAACGTACGTGTAGGCACTCCCAGCTAACGGAATCGTCGAAGAAAATTCAGCGTAACATAGTGCAGCTAACGAACAAACCACCGCCGCAATCACAAACGATAACATTGCAGCGGGACCGGCATATTTGGCCGCAATAATTCCGGGCGTGATAAAAATCCCGGAACCAACAATTGCCCCCACCCCCATCATCGTCAGGCTAAAGGCATTTAACGTTTTTGCGAGGCCGCCCTGATTAAAACTCGCTGGATTGACTGGCTTTTTGACCAACAATCGGCGTGACTCTTTCATATGGGGTTCCTCCTAATCAAATTCTTAATAATGCAACGTGCTTAATTCTATTAATTTTTGTGCGATTAGTCAAGTTAATCTAGAAAATTCAACCAAATTATCGTAAAACGCCTTAAGATAGCGTTTTATTTGGTTAGTTACTTTAAACAAATTTATTAATTGTTCATAAGATTTGCTAATTTCAATCTCACGCTGTGCTTAATAATTCAGCTACTACTACATATGTTGCTAATTATTATTTAGCATTAAAGATGATTAAATTGTGCTATTTTATGAGTTCAAGCGCTGCCAGCTGAGACCCGCTGGGAACAGTGCGAGTTACCGTAAACTTGCAGTGGTAGGATCGTCCTAGGCCGGCTTCCAGGCATTCTGGGCAATGGCCGTGACGTGGTGGACACAGATTTAAGCCGACAGCCCACGTCTTAAATACTGGTCTTTCACTAACCAAGCAAAAAACGCTTGCTAAGTGAAATTTCACCACTGGGCCTTGCCCAGAATACCTTCCAGCCGGGATATTATTCGAAAGGCAGACATGTGCGGACCCAATCTTTTGATGAGCTAGTCGTTGATTCTTAACAAAATGTGATTTCGACATTCAACAGTCAGACTACCTTCTTGAAACAACTAAACTTTCTTAGCCATGTTTTAAGATTACTGACAACTTCACTGAACTTGCTTGTCAAAATCTTCTCTAACCGTCTAAGATAACAAAATTTTGAATTCTAAACGAGGGCAACTTTATCGACCAATTTCAAGACTAGTTGTCCTTGAAATTGGTGGCATTGAGATGAGTGAATAGTATTCAGATGATCTTCTCAGTAATTAATGCCATCAGTCCTCATCCGTACCAAATAAACTTTTGCCTAAAGGGTCCAATCACTAAATATTCAATGGTCAATTGCACCTAGATAGGTGGCCGTTCATTCGCCATTCGAGCGGCTTCCCGACTGTAGGGGCCGGCTGACAATGCTCAGTAGCCAAATTATTCTTAGCTGGAAGTGGTCTTCTTCCGGCTTAGAATAAGACTCGTATTTGAAATTGCTCAGTGGGTTTCTGCGTGAGTTCAAATCGACGTCGGCTGCGTTCCAGCAATTGTCAGCCGGCCCCGAAAGTCGGACTAAGGCGTGCATCGGCTGACGAACAGGAATCCACCAACTAGCATGATTTATCATGATTCATGACAAGTTAACCAGCACAATGCGTATGCCATAAAAAAAGCGGCCCATCACAGGCCGCTTTTTAACAGTAAATCTAGTTTGGATTAAATATATTGAATCAAGGTCATCAAGACTGGCACAACCACGATGAACAAGACGGTACTGGTTGTGACAATGTTGGTGGCGTATTCGACGTCCCCATGTGCTTCGTTAGCCAAGATTGGCAATACGGCTAACATTGGCGTTGCTGATTGAACGATCAACGTTTGTGAAGCCATGGTTGGGAAGCTGGCACCCAAGTTGCCGGCAACCATCAAGACCAAGATCATGATGATTGGTGACAAGATGAAGCGACCAATCAACGCAACGATCGTATCACGGTCGAAACGAATACTCTTCAACCCGGCATCCGCTAGCACGATCCCGATGTAAATCAAGGAAAGCGGTGTGACCAAGTTACCAACATACGTCAAGGTCGAACTGATGAAATCAACCTTCATCACTGGGATATTGAGTAATAGCACAACTAATGCGACTAAGAACCCAACCAGTGGCATTGGAATAACTTTCTTCCAATCAATCTTGTTGTGTGTCTTTTCCTTAGGCTTCGTTGGATCATCGTTAGAAATCAAGAATACCCCGAAAGCCCAAGTTGAAACGGTGTTAACAATATAGTAAACCAGGAAGTACGTCATACTCTTATCGCCAAACAACGCAATGTTCAAAGGTAACCCAATGAAGATCGTGTTGGCGTTGACGATTGCATTAATGAAAATCCCTTTACGACCGGGCTTGACCCGCATCAATTTGACCAGGATAAACGCAATCACATAACCAATGATGACGGCTAAGAATGCGTAGGCCAAGTAGCCGGCAAACGACCCTAGCTGACCACGCGTCAACCGACTCAACACTGAAACGAAAATCGACGCTGGCAGGGCGATGTTTTTGATAAACTTGGAAATCGTCCCCGCAAACTTGTCATCAAACCAACCGGTCCGCCGTAAGACAAACCCTAATATCATGATCAAAACGACCACTAGGACGCTTTGAATCGAATTCCATAAAACTGCCATGTGCACTTATACCCTCTTACAATCTCTTAATTTGCCGATGCCATTCGCGACGTTAACCTGCCAAGCTAACTCGCGGCATGGGCTTGTCAATCTCTTATTTGCCGACGCTATTTGCTGATGGTTTTGTATTCTGGAACCCACTTCATATCAGCAACTGCTTGTTTGGCATCCGTAATTGGTTCTTTGTTTAACTTCTGATCAATCACACTTTGTGCAACGACTTCAGCTAAAGTTTGTGAAAATTCAGTAATCTTTGAAACTGGTGGTAAGACCGCTGCACCTGGCTTAGACGTATCCACGATACCGCCCAAGGCATGGCATGCAGCTGATAAGGTCTCACCGTTCAAGACTTTAGCCGTTGATGCAATCAAACCAAATCCTAAACCAGGGTACATCAAGGCGTTGTTCCCTTGACCGATTTGGTAAGTAACACCCTTGTATTCCACATCGTCAGCTGGAATCCCAGTGGCAACTAAGGCGCGACCATCAGTCCATTTGATCAAATCTTCTGCTTTGGCTTCTGCTAACTTGGTTGGGTTAGACAGTGGGAAGATGATTGGCCGTTCCGTATGTGCAGCCATTTCCTTAACAATGCTTTCAGTGAACGTCCCTGGTTGGGTTGACGTCCCAATCATAACTGTTGGGTGAACTGCCTTAACAACGGCTTCAAGGTTAGTTAGTTCATCAGCGTTACTAAATTCGCTACGCTTACGAGTGAAGGCCTTTTGGGCTGGGGTTAAACCTTCAGTATCGTCAAAAAGTAAACCTTGCTTATCAACGGCGTAGAAGTGTTGCTTAGCTTCTTCTTCGGTCAAACCAGCTTGCATTAATTCATCGAGGATTTGGTTGGCAATCCCCATGCCGGCAGTACCCGCACCGAATGACAAAATCTTTTGGTCCTTGATGCTTTCCTTAGAAATGTTCAAAGCACCTAAAATACCCGCTAAAACGACCATCCCAGTTCCTTGGATATCATCGTTAAAGGTTGCGATTTGATCCTTGTACTTGTCCAAGATAACTTGCGCGTTGTCACGACCGAAATCTTCAAAGTGTAACAACGAATCTGGGAATAATTTTTGTTCAGCTTCAACGAACTTGTCGATCACATCATAGTATTGTGCGCCAGAAACCCGCTTGTGACGGTTACCTAGATACAATGGATCATCCAATAATTTCTGGTTGTTGGTCCCAGCATCAATGCTTACAGGCAAGACTTGAGATGGGTCGATACCGGCAGCGGCCGTGTAGACCATCAACTTACCAATGGCGATATCAACACCGTTAACGCCCCAGTCACCCATACCAAGGATTCCTTCAGCGTCAGTCACAACGACTAAGCGAATATCGCGACCATCAGCCGCGTTCTTCAAAGTAGCTTCAATATCTTCTGGTGCATCAACTGAAACAAAGGCGGCATTTTGTGGATCCAAGAATAATTCGTTGTATTGTTCGATTGAATCAGCAACGACCGGATCATAAACGATTGGCATGAATTCAACCACGTGTTCATCCATTAAGTGGAAGAACAACGTCCGGTTTTCGTTGAACAGATTCATTAAGAAAATCCGTTGTTCCAACCGACTTGGCTTGCTCTTGAATTGCGCATAAGCTTGAGTCGCTTGTTCGTCGATGGTTTGAACCTTACTTGGTAACGTCCCGGTCAAGCCCAGTGCTTGGCGTTCTTCTTTAGTAAAAGCAGTCCCCTTATTTAAGAATGGGTTATTTAAAATGGTACTTGCAGTTTTTGTCATTACTGCGACCTCCTATTTTTGAATGAACTTCAATAAACTTATATCAACAGGAAAAACTGTTCTTATCATTTTACATGAAATAAGATAACAGCCAGCGTGTCGTCCGTCAAACATTTGAGAATGTCTCTCTCAAAATTGCTTGGTTGCCACACAGTTGGTTAACAGTCAGTAAACTTGCCTGAGCAGGAAAGCTGTTCCTATCAATTTACAAAACATACTATAGACCCCCGGAAATGTTATAGTCAAAACTATGTTATGATATAAATAAATTAAATAAGGTCGCTATAAACGCTGATTTAGAAAGGATAAAAAATGAACACAAAAGACTTAGCTTATTTCGATGAATTAATTTCTCAAAAAAATTTTTCAAAAGTTGCGAAAACTTTCAATGTGAGCCAACCAACCATTACCACTGCCATCAAAAGATTGGAAACTGAGTTCGGCGCCCCACTAGTGATTCGTGACCGCATCCAGAACACCTTGCACGTTACTGAGAGCGGCGCACAACTAGCTGAACACGCCAAAATCGTGCTTCACGAACTGCGCATCGCCCATCAGGAGATTGATAACCTCTCGCAAAATCGACTGATTTTAGGGTTACCACCGATTATTGAAAATCATTATTTTCCCAAAGTCGGTGCCAAATTGGCGGAAGCCGGACTACTTGCCAGTCTGGAAACGGTGGAAGGCGGGTCGATTTTCTTACGAAACGCCGTGCGCGACGGCCGAGTGGACTTGACCTTACTTGGTTCAGTCGAACCACTCGCTTATCAGACCCTGATTGCGGAAGAATTTGACCGTCAGCCCTTCTGTATTTACGTCTCTAAGGACCACCCACTCGCCCAACGCAAACGAATCTACTTCAATGAATTACGCCGCGAGAACTTTGTCTTCTTTAATAGTAATTTCATCCATAACACCGCGTTCAACAAACTCACGCGCCGGAATCATTTCCGTCCCAACATCGTCTTTCGTTCCAATGACACCCACGTGTTGATGAAGTTGATTGGCGAAAACGTCGGCGTCGGCTTTTTCACACGAATCGTCGATCACTACCGCAAAGACGTTGTTCGCCTCGATTTGATGGATACCGAACCACCAGAGTTCATCACCAGCATCGTCTACCGAACGACCCACATTTTGACGCCGGTCCAGCACCAATTATTGACCATCATGCACGACACGTTGGCACCCAATGAGGACGATTCGAATGAATCCTAAGTTGTTGTATTTGAAACGCATTGTGCGCATTAGTTTATCATGAATTGTGATTAAATCATGCCAGTGGTTGGCTTACTGTTCGTCAGTCGATGCGCGCCTTAGTCCGACTTCCGGGAAGCCGCTCGAATGGCGGATGAACGGCCACCTAGCTTGGCACAATTGATCATTGAATATTTATTGACTGGCTCCTTCAGATAAATACTTAATCGGTATCGATGATGACTGATGGCATTTAATCACTGAGAAGATCACCTGAATATTGTTCACTCATCTCAATGCCACAAATTTCAGTGACCACCACTCGTCTTGAAATTAGTTGACAAGATTTCTTTCGCCTATAATTCAGGAGTTTGTTGTCTCGGGCAACTAGAGAAAATTCTGACAACTGCAGTGAAGTCGCTTGTCTGACAGCATGAGTAAGAAGCTTTAGCTATAATTAGAGATCAGACTGACAGTTGAATGTCAAAATAACTGTGTACCAATGAATCAATGATTAATTAAACAAAATGTTGAGTTCGCACATGTCTGCCTTTCGAATACAATCCCGACTGGAAGGCATTCTGGGCAAGGCCAAGTGGTGAAATTTCACTTAGCAAGCGTTTTTGGCTTGGTTAGCGAAAGACCAGCATTTAAGACGTGGGTTATCGGCTTAAATCTGTGTCCACCACGTTCCGGCCATTGCCCAGAATGCCTGGAAGCCGGTGTAGGACGTCGCCACCACAGAAAGTTTACGGTAACTCGCACTGTTTCCAGTGGGTCTCAGCTGGTAGCACTTGAATTCATAAAATAGCATGATTTGATCATTTTTAATGCTAAAGAATAACTACCACAACGCGGATTTAAAGCACGCATGCACAAAAACTCGCACCACCACTTATTTGTGGTCGTGCGAGTTTTTGTGGTGTTATCCGAATAATCAGTCATTTTCGTTGATCCATAATGATTGTCTCACGTATAGTCGCGCTAGACACAATCACAACTAACCATTAGACGGTCATTTTCAACAGTTGGTCAATAAAGCGTTGTTCATCATCGGTCGGTAAGTAGCCGGCGCGAGTCACGACCGAAATGTTGAAGCTGACGGGTAATTGGTCCTCAATGTCGAGGCACACCACCCCATCATCTGGTTTCACGACGTCGCGGACTAGCATGCTGATGCCGAGGTTGGCTTTGACCAGCGCTTTGACCCACGAAATATCAGGAGTGCGGTAAATGACTTCCGGATGAACCCCGGCAAAATCACAGTAGGCTTGAAAAGCTTGCGGATGAACGTATTTACCATCCAGGCCGATAAACTGTGCTTGTCCTAGATCTTTGAAACCAATACTTGTCTGCGTCGCCAAGCTGTTTTGCGGACTGACAATGATGCTGAAAGGTCGCGCCCCTAACTTTACCGCGTGTACGGTCGGCAAATCAAATGGCAGATACGATCCCAATAACGCAATATTGATTTCACCTTTGACCAGTTTGTGCAGTAATTCGTCCGAGCCCGTCTCGGTAATTTTCAACTGCTGTAACAACCCGTTTTGTAGCAATTTTTCAGCAATCTGTGGGAAATACAACGTCCCGATAATCGGCGGTAGACCAAACCGAATCTCCGCTTGCTGAGCGCTATCAATTTCTTGATGGGCCAAGCGCAAACTCGCTTGAATTTGTTGGGCGTTCTTATACAGTAGATGGCCCGCTCGCGTGATGTTCGTCTGTTGATGATGGCGGTCTTGAATCACCAACTTGACCGCAAATTCTTTCTCCAACCGGTGAATCGCCTGCGTCACTGCCGGTTGTGAAACGGCGAACTGGCGCGCAACCATCGTATAATTCTGACAATCGACCAGTGCCCGAAAATAATCTAAATCCCGTGTATTCATACGCGATCACCGAATTCTGCGTCATACATCGCCGTAATTTTTGCTTGCAAGTCCGCCACTGAATGTCGCCGTGATCGCGCGCAATCCTTGGCGTCACGCCCACACAACAAGCACCGCCGTTTTGGCAATCCCAAGTCAGTCCGCGACAGTGCACGTTGCGAACCCGTTTGTAAAATATCAATATCGTACAATCGTCCGAGCGAATCCTGCTCTTCAAACGCTACTGCAGCGCGCTTACTCGTCGCAAAATCTAGTGGCAAAATCAAAAAGCGTTCATTTCCCGCAGGATGATTCCAGTCCGCCGCCACCGTATAATCCGCCAGCTGGTCCTCAAACCGCTGAACACCGGCTAAAAACAGCCGCCGCAACGCATCATTATTCTTGATTGGCCCCGGAATATTGAGCTTGATCGCCGCAATCGACGACTTCGGATGAGCAGTCGTCAGTTCCTGTTGAAAGGCCACGCGCTGGTCCCTTGCCGCCAACATATCCGTAATTGACTGCGGTTTTCCGCTCGTAAAAATACTCGCCATACTTGTCACTTTCTTCCTATTATAAATACTTATACACTCAGCTTAACTGAAAATGCGGAATTTTGAAACCGATTTTATCCGAATTTGGGGAATTTTGTCATATTGCCTGTTATTCAAATCCTGACGCTAAAGCCGACATCTCAGGATTGCAGGAAGCCGTGCAAGTTGGCGTAAATTTGCCTTAGTGGCTGGGTGAATCCAAATCGATATTTCCTTGTTAACCGGTTTTAGCGTCCAGATTAGCGCGATTACCGGATGACTAACAGGATATCTGGGGCTGTATTTTGAGCTTGATCAGTCATCAATTCCAACACCAAAAAAAGTTGCCCTGACAATCCATTACTGAATTCTCAAAGCAACCTTAATTTATCCGCTCAGCGCACAACGACCGCTGACGAAATTACTGTAAATATTTGAACATCTGTTGTCCGGCTTGGCGACCGAAGATGACCGTTTCGGCAATCGAGTTACCGCCAATCCGGTTATTGCCGTGCAAGCCGCCAACGACTTCACCGGCTGCAAATAAGCCGTTGATCGGTTGGTCCTGTTTGTCCAGAACTTGGGTCGCTGGGTTGATGCCGACGCCACCCATGGTGTAATGGACAGCCGGTGCGATGTGAATCGCATAGAATGGGCCTTTGGCAATGTCACGATCCATCCCAGTTGTCCGGTTGAAAGCAGTATCCGCATGGTTAGCAACGGCTTGATTCCAATCCGCAACGGTCTGCTTCAATGTATCAGCGTCTAAACCAGCTTCAGTCGCTAATGCCGCCAAATCAGCACCAGTTTTGACTAAACCAATGTGATCGTAGAATTCAACGGCCTTGACCCGGTCACGAATGCCGCGGTCAAAAATCAGATAAGCCCCGGTACCACCGAGCTGGTCGATGGCAGCGGTCACGTTCTTACGTGTGTCCAATTCGTTGACAAACCGCTTACCTTGCTGGTCGACTAAAATGGCCCCTTCACCACGCACGGCTTCACCAATCAAGTAAGCATGGTCCGTATCTTGTTGCACGGTCGGATGTACTTGAACTTGGTCCATATCAACCACCTTGGCCCCAACGGCTTCGGCTAGTAAGATACCGTCGCCGGTCGCACCCGGTTGATTAGTGGTTTGATAATTTTTGAGGTCATCGCGATACTTGCCCAATAAGGCTTTGTTGGCACCGAAGCCACCAGTCGCTAAGAGGACGGCACCGGCATTGATGGTTACTGCACCGTTAGCGGTGGTTGCCTTGACCCCGGTAATTTTACCATCCGTCTGAACCAGTTGGTCAACTTTGATATCTGTGAACAATGGTAACTTAGCCGCCGCCACTTGTTTCAATAACTCAGTAACCAAGAAGCCGCCGATTGGGGCCATCGAGCTTGGGCGGTGGGTCCGCATGACACTCATCCCACCCGTAATCGTTAAGTCGTCTAATTCGATGCCGTGGTCGGCTAACCAGTCGATGGCCAACGCACTGTGTTCCGTGAAGAACTTCAACAGTGCTTGGTTATTCAGATTGCCGCCACCTTTAAGCGTTTCGTCGTAGAAGTCGCCAAAACTGTCGACGATGTGGTGATGCAACTGGACGTTGGTTTCAGCGGCGTTCATCCCCGAAGAAGCCCGCGTCGTGTTGCCACCGATTTTCGGCATTTTTTCTAAGATCACCGGTTTTAATCCAAGCTCGTGGGCTTGAATCGCTGCGGTCAAACCAGCACCACCCGATCCAATAATGACCACGTCATAGGTTGTTTTTAAATCCGCTAAAGCGGTTGGCGTAAACGTAAATTTGTCAGCCATCAAATTACTCCTCTCAATTCATCACACACCGCGTTACCGATGTGGATCGATCCATTTTCATTAAGTTTATTTTTCAAGGTACTCGTCTGCGCACCCCGTAAACTAGCGATAAGCGGGTACGGGCCACCATTCCACTCGCGGAACAATGACCCGTCTCCAGACTAGTCGCCACTCGCTACAGGAGCGCTATCACTAGTTTACCTTAATTATCAATGTTGGTCATATCAATTGGAACCATCCATTCGTCGAATTGTTCCGCTGTAACTTTACCAGACTTGATGGCCGCTTCACGCAAGGTCGTGCCTGTTTTTTCAGCTTGTTGGGCAATCATCGCACTGTCATGGTAACCAATGTGTGGTGACAACGCCGTCACAGTCATCAAGGAACGGTCCACTAATTCAGCCATCCGGTCTTCGTTGATCGTCAAACCAGCAATCATCCGGTCTGCAAAACCAGTGATCGTACCGGCTAATAATTCGGCGGATTCCAAGAAGGCATCAATCAGCACAGTCTTGTAGACGTTCATTTCAAAGTTACCTTGACTAGAAGCTAAGTCCACGACCACGTCATTCCCCATGACCCGAACCGCTGCCATGGTGATGGCTTCAGCTTGAGTTGGGTTGACCTTCCCAGGCATGATCGATGAACCTGGTTCGTTAGCCGGAATGTTCAATTCGTCATATCCAGCCCGTGGGCCACTAGCGAGGAACCGCACGTCGTTGGCGATCTTCATCAAATCAGCCGCTAACGTCTTGATGGCACCGTGAACCACGTTCAAACCAGAATGATGGGCCAAGCCATAGAACTTATTGGAGTCAGCCGTAAATTCAATGCCGTACAGTTTGCTCATGGCAGCGGCAATGTTTTCAGCAAAATGTGGCGCCGCATTCAGCCCAGTTCCGACAGCCGTACCACCCATGGCCAGTTCGCCCAAGGTTGGGTTCAATTGTTTCAAGTAAGCAATGTCATGTTCGATAGCACTTGCCCAGCCACTGACTTCTTGGCCAAATGTTAATGGCGTCGCGTCTTGTAAATGGGTTCGGCCAATCTTAACAACGCGCCAGTACTTCTTTTGTTTAGCTTTTAATTCATCTAATAAGTGTTCGGCAGCTGCAATCAATTTATCGACAGCCACGGCAGCCGTGATGTTCATGGCCGTTGGGAAAATGTCGTTCGAACTTTGACCATGGTTAACGTCGTCATTTGGCAAAATTTCAACGTCTGGGTTGAGTTTGCCGGCCATATGGGCCACAACTTCGTTCACGTTCATGTTGGTTTGAGTTCCTGAACCAGTTTGATAAACAACTAACGGAAAGTCCTTCCGCAAGTCTTCATCGTCTAACGCCAACAATTTATCAATGGCGGCTACGATCAAATCAGCCTTTTCGGCGGTCATTGCTTCAACTTCCTTGTTCGCAATGGCAGCGGCCCGTTTGATTTGCAAGAGTGCCCGGATAATTTCTAATGGCATCTTCGTACCAGTTGGGAAATTATGGCGACTCCGTTCAGTTTGGGCTCCCCACAGCGCGGTGGCTGGAATTTTAACTTCGCCTAAAGTATCTGATTCTACACGATATTCTGTCATGTTAATAACCTCCAATTAATGTGTTGGTAAGCGCTTACTAAATGTGTGAAAAAAATAACATTCAATTTATAAATTAAGTTTAGCGCCTCCAGAAGACTATAGTCAAACATCGATTTAGTTATAAGTTTTAGTTATAAGGCTGATGTGGCAGGTGTTTTAGGCCCGTAACTCACTTTATTTGCGTTCACGATAAAAATGTTTATTTTTTCACATGTTATGATTTATCTCTGCTGATTAATTTTAATCGTAATCAGCACTTTTTTGCCCTTTTCATAGTCCAAAATCGACAAGAAATCACATCGGCTGAGCAACAGCGCTTCTAGCTGTATGACCGAACCATGTCAAAAAACAAGGTATCGCGAACCAAGACAAAAAGCACCCCTACTAATTGCGATTAGCCGAGATGTTTTTGACAAAGACAGTCTAAATATGCCCACCTAACATCAATCTTAGCGGTTCAACCATAATCCAAGCACTAGAAGGACAATCATGATGCCTAGAATTTTGGCGTGGTTCCAATATTTGAATAGTAAGTCAATAATTGCGACCACCACGAATACAATCAGCACTGCCATAAAATACAGCCAGACATTACCATTAGCACCAACCGTCACAACAAAACCAATCACGGCCAGCCATGGTAAGTATTTATCGATAAATAGCTTAAAATTTGGAAATTGATCCATCATTATTCACTCACATCACCTTATCATTCGCTACACGCGTTGCGCTCGTTATTATTCGGCATTATAGATGATTAAATCATGCCAGTTTTTAAGTTCAAGAGCTACCAGCTGAGACCCGCTGGAAACAGTGCGAGTTCCTGTGAATTTGCTGTTGTGGATGCTTCCTATGCCGGCTTCCAGGCATTCTGGGCAATGGCCGGAACGTGGTGGACACAGATTTAAGCCGACAAATCACGTCTTAAATACTGGTCTTTCACGTTGCCCGCGATATGGATGAAACGTGTTCTGGTCAGACTGGGACTTCCGGTTAGCTACGCCAGAACGCCAAGCGGAAGTTCGCCGCTTAACGTTCTAGCTAGGCTAATCCTCAGTCCCAACCCGTCTGAACCTCACACTCTGGGAATCACTGGGCCTTGCCCCGAATACCTTCCAGCCGGGATGGTATTCGAAAGGCAGACATGTGCGGGCCCAACTTTTTGATGGATTGGTCATTGATTCTTAACATGCGGTTATTTTGAGCATTCAAACTGTAAAGTGAGCTACTGATTTTCACTAAGTTATCCTAACTTGTATTTGAATGTTATAAACCAATAGCATCACTAAGCGTTATTTCAGTCGACTGTGATTACAAACCTTGAGTCCCAGATGAAAGGCAGTACTATCGGTAAATTTTAAAGCTAGTTACCAGTAATACTTATCAGTAATCTTTAGGTCGTCTTCACAGGATTTACGTGCGATAAATCAGCTGATTAAGAGTTTATTTGAAGGACCTGTTTTCTAACATTCAGTGGTCAATTGTACCCAGATAGGTGGCCGTTCATCTGCCATTCGAGCGGGTTCCCGACCGGAGGGGCTGGCTGACAATGCTCAAGGGCGAAATTCTTCTTGTCCGGGTGAATTTCCCGGGCTAGAAGAAGACTCGTATTTGAAATTGCGCAGTGGTCTTCTGCGTAAGTTCAAATCGATGTC
>ERZ507578.70-NODE-70-length-26952-cov-11.7532_pt1 | contig 26952 bp, 25 predicted proteins | sample MGYA00513436_ERZ507578 | MGnify/ENA metagenome assembly ERZ507578 | reverse complement strand
ACATAGTAAAACCCCCAAGGTTAGATTTGGTGTCCAACCTTAGGGGTTCACTTTAGGTAATTGAAATGTATACTTGGACTTTTTGGATTTTAGCAATTTGGTTTGTTATTAATGTTATCTGGATGTGGTTTGCTCTAGATAAGCCAGGGTTACAAAAAACGTTTGCATGGATTAACGTGATTGCCGTTGTTTGGGGATTCTGGGCATTCTATGGTGCCGCACCAGTTGCGGGCCTCCATATTTGGTTTGAACTATTGAACTGGGTAAATGTGCTGTTGGCCTTACTGCAGTTCTACTTCGGTTATCGGCATGCGACTAAGCAAGCACAATAGACGCCATCGTTATTAGGAGAATGTAGGTTGAATGTAGATGAAAGGGTCTGATCAGATGACGAAAGCAACTATTTTCACAGGGACAATTGACCATTCGGGATTTGTTGTTCCAGACATCGACGCCGCAGTTAATTTTTTCGTGGATGTGTTGGGGTTTGAAGTCCTGCAACGTCCCGGACGGATGCAACCAGCAGATGACAGTCTGACACGGTACTTTGGCGTTCATACGGGTGCAGTAATGGAAGGTGCGGCCTTTCTACAGTATGGTGGTCGTAAGATTGAACTGGTTCAGTGGTCCGCCCCACGACAAGTTGATCCGCAACTGAATCCCGCTGACGTTGGGGCCGCACATCTCGCCATCACGGTCAGCGATTTATCGGAAGCAAAAGCCTATTTTGAACACCAACCGAATGTCACGGTCAGAGAGATGGGACCGTTGGGGTTCTTCTACATCACGACCCCTTGGGGAATGGAAATTCAAATCATGCAACAATCGTAAAGCCCAATCTAGCGCCTCTTTTGGGTGATGTCAGTTATTGCGATTAGCCGTCATACGACATGAATGCAATCTAAGATTCCTGAGCGATTTGGGAATGTTGGATTGCTTTTTTGTTCTGATTAATGTTTAGCATCAATGTGATTCAAACGGGCTATTTTTCGTTCAAAAGCTGCCAATTAAGACGCGCTAAAACTAGTACGAGTATACGTAAGTTTGCAGTGAATGATCGTCCTCGCCTTCCGCCTGGAAAGATATTTGAAGGGCAAATATGTGCGTACTCAATTTTAGGTGGACGGCTGTTGATTATTAGTAATTAGTTGTTATGCAATTCAACTGTAAGACTCGTATTTGAAATTGCACAGTGGGTTGCGTGAACTGAAATCGATATTGGCGGCGCTTTCTAGCGCTGTCGGTGTCGGAAAAGGATGAACAGTAAGCCAAATAATAGGCTCGGTTAATTGTTGTTTAGTATAAAGTAACTAGCACAATACGTATTGCATGATCTTTGCTACTCAGTTGACAGTTGCAATTGTCGTAAATGCAGACAAAAAGTCTCACCACGATATTCAACATGGTGAGACTTTTTGATTGCAGGACTAAGATTGCTTTTATGATTGGGTCGCAGCTGCAACTAACTTTTTCTGGAATTGGAGTCCCATACAGATTACACCTAAGATTAGCGCAATAATTCCACTGACCACAAAGACGTTGATACCCATGCCAGCGACTAATTTTGTTAGTGGATTAACAACGAACGGGCTAACGACGCCACCGATTGAGTAAATTGCAACGTACACACCTAGAGCCATTGAAACACTGTTTTTGCCAACAGAAATTGAAATTAGGTATGGAAATTGGCCCATAGCGATACTCATGGCTGCACCAACGATGAAGCTACCCACGAAGGCTAACCATAGTGAATGACCAAAACCAATCAATAAGTAGGAAAGCCCGTATAGGATAAATGAAATCGTGATAGAGGAATATTTGAAACGCTTACCAATGACACCGACAATCAAACCACATAGCATTCCACCAATCAGTGAAATTGTAGACGTTAAGGCAGCTTGCGAAGTCGCTCCTAGTTTTTCTTCCACCACAAACAAAGAAATATTATTATTCAAAACATTGTTGAGCAGTAGTGTGCAGAATCCCCAAAATGCGCAATAAAAGACGTATTTATTGAGCTTGATCTGTTCACCGGTGTCTTGCTGATTTCCAGACACGGCTGCCGGGTGCATGGGAACTAGCGTAATGACCACGATTAAAATAAGCAATGAGAACAAGTAAATCCAGTAGTTATTTATCCAGCCACTGGTAGCGGCTAATTGACCGCCGCCCATGATGAAGACGATACCACCCAGATTTGTAAAGGTAGTTGTTAGCCCCATCGTAGACTGTCGTTCAGTTTCAGGCAACATTTGAGAAATCAAAACTTGTGATAGGTTAGTGCAAGCCCCTTGTCCTAAGCCAACCAGACAGGAACAGAATAGCAAGAAAATAAAATTAGTATGGAAGGCTAGCGGTAGAAAACCACCAATAATCACGAGTACGACAGCACTTAACGTTAATGTTTTTAAATTGAGTTTTGTTGCTGTCAACTTACCAATCAGCAGACCGGCTAACATCATAAATAGGTTAGGCAGTGACGTCAGCATCTGCACACTTGTATTACTAAGTGAAAAGTTTGCTGCAATGGCAGCGTAGGAAGGCGTAATCGCTAATGCCGCCATTCCCATTGAACTGACCGCTAGAACGCCAATGCGAGTTTTAGAAACGTAAGCTTTGTTTAATACCGGCATCGATTTTGCTGTTTCCATTTAGGTCATCCCCTTAAAATTAACTAGAACTATGAGACGCATCAATCAGTGTGTCGCCGCTAATTTAGCCTTGGCATAGACTGCTGCGCTGGTACCAGCAATTCGCCCAGAGGTCCATGTGAAGCCAGAAGCTAGCCCTTCAAAGGCGGGATAACTGTGTCCTTCGTAATACCCACCAGCATTGGCACCGCCAGTATAGAGCCCCGGAATTGGCTTGAAATGATCATCGAGGACAGCTAAATTACGGTCGACCCGCACGCCGCCGACAGTTCCGAGATAAGCTGCCTGACTAACAAATGCATAGAATGGTCCGTCAACAATTGAGTATGCCAGTGATTGTGAGCGCTTACTAAATTCAGTGTCATTTTTAGTTGTAACTGCCTGATTATAGCTTGTTACGGTTTGTTTGAACGTGTCAGGGTCCATACCTGCATTCTGTGCCAATTCGGTCAAAGTTGTCCCTTTAAAGGCTGTTTGGCCAGCGACTGCTTCTTCTGCTAAAGCAGTGAAGTCTCCTTGACCTGTAGCTGCACCGGGTCCGGCTTGTGAGACTTCCTCACTATTTTGGTCTGCAGTAAACTTGTCGAGAGTTGCCTGGTCGACGATAAAGAAGTATTTTCCTCCCTGAGACCAAGCTGCGTTTGCCCATTCGACGGTATCATACACCACGTCTTCATTAGCGAATCGTTGACCGGTCATGTTTACCCAGAGTTGCGGTGTCAATAATAGTTGTGTCAACGGATTGCCTGAAAAGCCAGCAAGATGTTGGTGTGATGTTTTCTGAGTAACCGTAGATTTGGCTAACTGGGCAGCGTGAATCAAGGCATGACTATCGATGTCAGTTCCGCCAGCTTTGACCATTGCTGTGAGCCCCTCGCCATTGTTTGGAACACCTAATGTTCGCAAGTTAGTGGTATGCATCGTTCGCGCAACTTTCTCACGGTCGCCACCATACCCACCAGTGGCAACCACGACAGCCTTTGCATTGATCGTTAATTTCTCACCTGCTGCGGTCGTGGCGGTTGCACCAACGACTTCGCCATCGTGGATCATCAGGTCGGTAAAAGTCGTATTAAAGTGAAAGTCGATCCCTGCGTCCGTCAATGTCTGTTGAATGCGTTCGTAGCTTTCGTCCTTATTCTGGTACATGTGGTAGGAACCACCGCGGTAATCATTGTTACGATGAGCAAATTGAGTGGTCTTGGAAGTGGGATTGAGCTTAATCTCCATACCCATTTGTTCCAACCAAGCTAGCGTATCTGCAGAACTATTGACGATACGTGAGAGTAAGGCGCCATTAGACAGATAATGATTATAGTCAGCCAATTGTGCAATGGCTTCTTTGGTTGTAACGTGTAAGCCGGCTTGTTGCTGTTCACGACTGTTGATAGCGAAAAAACCACTTGAAATTTTGGTGTTACCGCCAATTTGGGCTTGTTTTTCGATAACGGTGACGTTAAGTCCTTGAGTTACGGCGGCGTATGCAGCAGCTAGACCTGTTCCACCTGTACCTGCAACTAAAATGTCGGTATTAATTGTTTGATTTGCCATAGTTAAGACACTCCCTCGTTCAAATTTACAGCATCAGTATAAAGCTAAAAAGTGCACAAGTTGATAGTGTATAATATCTTTATTAGTATGTTTATATATCTTTTAACGATTGTTAGGTGATAATAATGGCATTTGAAATGATAATAAAAGCGTCATATCACATGAAAGAAGACGGTTTCACGGGGCTGGTGGAAAATGATTTAACCCACACAAAAAATAAGCGTTCAATATTTCACATTCGCTTTATTGTGAGCCATGGATTTGCTGAACTTGAACTAGCGGGTAAGTATGTCACGCTATCACCGGATGATATTGTGATGGTTTCATCAGCGTTACCGCTAGAAGTAAGAAATTTAGCTGATCCGGTACGAGTGACGATCTTTTCAGAACGATTGCACGCACCAACACCATTGAATCTAGTCGTTGTTGGGGACAATCCAATGGTTCACGATTTGATGAATGCGGGTGAACATGAACTGCGCTTTATCGTGTATCGACATTTAAAGAATCAACTGACACAACGATATTTTGCGTTGCTCGCGGAAATCGAGCGGCAGGATCTAAGCGATGTTTTTATCGATTATCAGCGGGAAATGACGGTGGGACTGTTAATGACTGAGCTGTTACGCAATCATGAAGAGCGCATTTCAATTACCGATTCATATTTTCCGGGGAAAAACATTCGGCACGCCAACGCAGATACACAATCAGGCATGATTTTTACTTACTTAGTGACACATAATGCGGATGCAACGCTAAAGCAGACCGCGAGTTACTTTGGCTATGACCAGAACTACTTTTCTAGGTTGTGTCGGCAGCTATTTAAAAAGAGTTTTTCAGAACAGTTAACCTTTATTCGAATTGAACTAGCAAAACGGATGTTGGCATTTTCCAATAAACGAATTGAACAAATTGCAGCTGAGTTAGGGTATAAAAATGACAGTAGCTTCTTTGCGGCCTTCAAGCGGGAGGTTGCGACGACGCCAAATGATTATCGGGAACAACATGGTTATCGCGCGGCACATGATAAATGAAATCCGAATAAAAGACACTGAAAGCTGACGACAAACTAAAACGACCTTCAAAATTGAAGGTCGTTTTTAAATTGGCTTCTAATCTAATGTGACAGGGCCATGACAAGTCAGCATACGGCGGAGATATCCGAACAGTACGCCTTACAAGTTCTGTCCTTTTTCCCAAGTCGTTTTCGATAACAACAAGCCTTGCTTAACCAGCGTGTCGAACAATACGTGGGTCCGCTTTGAGATTTCACCAGCAGTTTCAGCGTTGGCCTGGGTTAAAAATGTCGTGGCATCGCCAGTGAGCGCGGCGTCGGTTGCGGCGACCCGGCCCCGTGCATAGGATTGGCAGCCGTCGCGATAAGCATTGACCGTCTCAGCAAATTCATGCCAGTGCGGTTCGATTAGAACAGAAAGGGTCTTCGACAGCCAGTACACATTATCGACGTCGACGGTGCCAGTCGTGTTACGGTAGTCCAGCGGCGTATCGTTGATATTCGTAAAGAATGGGACGTAGGGGGCGTAGGCGAAGAAGCCCATCGCGATCCATTGAATGGCCGCCTGCTCAGCGGGGACGTCATTGCGAATTTGGAGAATGGACGAGCATTGATTGCGGTCCATCGCAATTGACCGATACCGTGTTTGTTCGCGGTGGTCACCTGAAGCAAAAGTACCAAATGGGTCGTAAGGGGTCCCGTTGTAATGTGAAGACAGGAAGAATTGGACGTCTTCAATCGCTAGTTTTTTACTTGGGTGCCGGAACAACGGCATGTCCTGGTCGGTCGGATTTTGCGCGATTTCTGGGTTGAATAATTTTTGCCCATACCAAGTCCGAGGGGTGTTGTAGTAAGCATCTGCCTCATTTTGCGTGCCAAAGATTTCACGGAAATTAAAGTGGCCTGGATTAGGATTTAAGTGATACTGATTAACAAAGTCAGCTAAATCACTAGCGGCTAAGTAGTTCGCGGTGTCGTTGAGGTCCATTTCCTGTAAAACCGTCTGATTAGGAACGATAGCGTAAGTGTCTTCTGGCATCCGCACCGCGCCCCAATGATGACCGCCGGCAGTTTCCAATAGCCAAATATCGTCATGGTCGTTGAAGGCGATACTGTTACTTTCGCCAGTGCCGTATTTTTCAATGAGGGCGCCTAATCGTTGGACGCCTTCCTTAGCGCTTTTGATGTAAGGCAAGACCAGGGTGACCATGGCTTCTTCGTCGACACCATCGTGGACCAGTGGATCGTAGCCGAGAACGCGGGCATTGGTCGCCGTTGTTTCCGTTGCGCTCATGCCAACGTTGAATTCGTTGATGCCCGCTTCTTCATAACGGCCATCGTGCTGGTCGGCCTGTGGCGTCGCGGTATAGCGGTAAGCGTGGTCCGGTAGCGGTACGGTGACCCCGGTCGTTACGGACGTATAGCTGGCGTTCGTCTGGTCGTGGGCTTCGTGGACAATAAACTTAATGGGATTAATTGGGCCATAGCCGTCTTCGTTACGTGCTACGATGGTCGAACCATCCATGCTGGCAGCTTTCCCAACTAATATTTCGGTACAATCTGTGTCTTTTTTCATTCTAATCAGTCACTCCTTAGTTAAGTATAAGTATAGGAGCTTGACCAGGGATTACAACGGCAATTTGATTTTCCACAGTTTAAAATGAGAAAACGGTGAGTCTTGAATGCGCCGAAATGGGTGCTGAATCCCCAAATCGACTTGTGAAACCGCAATCATGTTCAAAAAGTCCTTCCGAATGAAAACACTTTACTTGTTGTTGTGTCGGCGTTTATCGAACTTGTGCCAAATTCAATTTTTGTGAATTAGTGAGTTTAATTTTGGCACAGTTTGTTGTGCCACGGGTCTACCTAGATGTTCTTGAAACCGCTTACCACGATAGATATGATTAAGTTGTTAAGAAAAAGGAAGGAGCTTTACCTGATGAGTGAAAATGTAAATACAACTGCAACCCAAAGCGCTCCTGTTGCAAAGAAAAAGTTGGGCGTCAAGGCCCGCGTTCAAAAATTTGGGAGCGCACTGAGCAACATGGTTATGCCGAACATCGGTGCCTTCATTGCTTGGGGCTTAATCACCGCCATCTTCATGGCTGGCGGTTGGTGGCCAAATGCTGGATTAGCTAAGATGATTCAGCCAATGGTTCATTACTTATTACCGTTATTAATTGCGTTTACCGGTGGGACACTGTTTGCCGGCCACCGTGGTGGGGTCGTTGGTGCGATTGCCACGATGGGGGTTATCGTCGGTTCTACAATTCCAATGTTTATTGGTGCCATGATTATGGGGCCTTTAGGCGGTTGGTGCATTAAGAAGTGGGACGACGCCATTTCTGATAAGGTCAAGAGCGGATTTGAAATGTTGGTCAACAACTTCTCCGCTGGAATCATCGGGATGTTATTAGCCATCGTCGGTTATTATGCAATTGGCCCGCTGGTTGCTGGTGCTAGTGCATTAATGGCTGCCGGGGTTAACTGGATTATCCAAATGAAGCTGTTGCCATTAGCGAACGTCTTCATTGAACCAGCGAAGATTTTATTCTTGAACAATGCGATTAACCAAGGGATTTTGACCCCACTTGGGATTCAAGCGGCGGCTAGTGCAGGTAAGTCAATTCTGTTCTTGCTCGAACCTGATCCAGGTCCAGGTCTTGGTGTGTTACTAGCGTTTGCTTTATTCGGTAAAGGTACCGCTAAAGCATCCGCACCTAGTGCCATCATTATTCAATTCTTGGGTGGGATTCACGAAATCTACTTCCCATACGTTTTAATGAAACCAGCATTATTCTTAGCTGTTATCGCTGGTGGGGTGACTGGGACGGCCACATTTAGTATTTTAAACGTTGGTTTGCGTTCAACACCTTCACCTGGTTCCATCATTTCACTATTATTGATGTCACCAAAGAGTGTTTCGAATTACATTGGTTTGGTTGTTGGTGTGATCCTAGCCACTTTAGCCTCCTTCATCGTTGCCGCCATTATCTTGAAACGTGACAAGTCAACGGATACGGATGATTTGGCCGCTGCTCAAGGTAAGATGAGCGACATGAAGGGTGGTAACACGGCGACTGCTAGTGCAACAGATGCTGAACCTGCTGATGTGATTGCTTCATATAAGGATGTTGACCACATTATCTTCGCCTGCGATGCCGGAATGGGCTCATCCGCAATGGGTGCTTCGCTCTTACGGGATAAGGTCAAGAAGGCCGGAATCAACATGTCCGTTACGAACACGGCGATTAGCAACTTGAAAGACGAACCAGGTTTATTAGTGATTACGCAAAACGAATTGGCTGACCGGGCAGCTCAAAAAGCACCCCATGCATTACGCCTTGCCGTTGATAACTTCTTGAGCAGTCCAAAATATGATCAAGTCGTTGTTAACTTGAAGGCGCGCGACCAAGTTAGTGATGCCCCTGCATCTGCAGCAGCTGAACCACAAGCAACTACAGATACGCCGGATGCATTGCCAGCTAACTTAGATTTAAGTGTTGTTGACGAAATCGTCTTCGTTCACCATGACGGTCATTTGGGAACAGCGACGATGGCAACGTCCTTAATGAAGGACCGCGTCAAGAAGGCCAACAAACATGTTAGTGTTAAGAACTTAGGAATCGATGAATTGACGGACAGCAACAGCTTGTTAGTGGTCTCCAGTGCCGAAGCGGCCAAGAACTTGAAGACCCGCTACACACAAGTTCAAGTCCTCATTACTGACGACCTATTGAGCTCACCGAAGTATGATAAGATGGTATCAGAATTGAAATAAAATGATATTAATACCATTTATATTATGAGGTGGCACCATGGTTAAGTTCACACAACGTCAAGACGAGTTGTTACAGTTGTTGCTGGCGAATCCCACCGGACTTTCAATGAGTCAGATTGAAACCGGTCTCAACAGTAGTCGGCGCACGATTTATCGGGAATTTAGCAATCTGGAATTAGTGTTAGCGAATGCTGATTTGAAGATTGTGAATGAAAAACATCATTTTCAGCTGACTGGGTCCCCAGCGGCATTGGCTGAATTTCAAGGCCAATTGGCGGCAGGACGCAAACTAGCGCCGGCGTTTGATTCGCAGACGCGCCAGAATGCCTTAGCTTGTCGGTTGTTGATGACGGATCATGCCGTAAAATTAAAAGAACTCGCGCTTGATTTTGATGTGAGTGTGGCGACGATCTCAAATGATTTAACGGCCTTGACGACGCCGTTTGCAGACTACGAATTATCTATTGAACGACTGAAGTCACGGGGCATCCAAGTTGCCGGGACCGAGGGCAGCATTCGTAATCTCTTTGCCACCATTTTAAATAATGAAATCAACGACTATGAGTTTTTTAAAACGATTGGGAAGTTGAATCAGGGACTTGCCGTTTCATCAAGTGATGAACAGTCGTATTTCTTGAATTTACTAGATGCGCAATCATTGATTACGTGTTACCAAGCCGTTCGTGGATTGAAGAAGAAATACTTTGCGTCGGTCCCCGATGGTCAGCTCCAACAGTTGATCATCACCTTGACGACGGGCATCATGCGCTTGCAACATCAGCAGCGCGTGACGTACTTGCGGGGCATCAACCGCGATGATTTCTTGAAGTATCAGCGGATCGCGTTGGCGATTATGACGCAGTTACCAGAGCAGATCAAAGCGTTGGTCACGGGTGCAGAAATTGACTTTTTGGCCCAGCAGATCAAGGGTCTGACCTTCCGCATCGACCAGGACGCCTCATTATCGAATTACGATTTGCAACTCACGTATCAGGTCAAACAATTCATTGATGCGGTTGCGACGAACTTCGATTGGTCGTTTGGGACGGATGACCGCTTGCTGAATAACCTCACGGCGCACATGCAGATTGCTTTACAACGCAACGGGGTCAGCGGACCGGTACCACCGAGCTCTGAACTTCAAGAAGTTCGGGAGCAATATCCGAAGTTGTATTCAGCGGTGGTCCGCGGCTTTTTCCAAGTCTTTACCGACCAGAACTTCACGACTGATGAGCTGACGTACTTGCTGATTCACTTTGCCAGCACCTATGAGCAACAGTTGAGCCATCAATCGCTCAAAGTCTTGGTGCTATGTCCCAATGGGATGACGACCGCCCGCATCTTGAAGACGCGTTTGGCCCGGTTAGTCCCAGAGATTACGTCGATTGAGGTCGCTCGTATCGGTAGCTTAGGGCAGATTCATCTGCAAGATTTCGACATGATCCTCTCGACGACGAGTCTACCAGGATTCAAGTTGAACTACCGGGTGGTCAGTCCGCTCTTGTTGGAGAACGAAGTCACGGCCTTGCGGGAATATATTCATCAGTATTTTCCAAGTACCAAGGTGGTCGAGTCTCCAACCGATGAACCAACGACCACCACGCTTGATTTTGATACCGTCTACCAACAAATGACGGTTGCCAAGCAAATCCTAGACCGCTTCACCATCACGCCGATTCGAAATGAGGATGAGACGATTGCGGAGACCTTGGTCAAAATCACGCGGCATATTGATCCCAATCTGATTCATGACCCCTTAGAGGTAGCGGGGCGGTTGTTACACCGTTTAGGACTAGCGCCAGTGGGCATTCCGAATACGAATTTGGCGCTCGTGCACACGTTGAGTCAGGAAGTCACCGCACCCTATTGTGCAATCTTCGAACTCGACCAACCGTTACCTTTTAAGAGTATGGATAACCAATCCATTCGGTTACAGCGGATCGTGTTAATGCTCGGCCCCGCTAATATCAGTGATTTTGAAAATCGGCTGATGGGTAAGCTGAGTGCGCTGGTCATCGAAAGCCGCAAGAACACGCAGACCTTTATGACCGGTGACCGCCAGCAACTTTATCAGTTAATTAGTACAGCATTTTTGAACGAACTAACGAAATAGCGTAGGTGAAAATAATGGAAGCTTTAGATAAGAAAATGATTGCGTTGAACCAACAAGTCGCAACGCAAGAAGAAGGCATCCGCTTAGCCGGTCAACTATTGGTCGATGGCGGTTGTGTGGAACCGGAATACATCGATGCCATGCAGGCACGTAATCAAGATGTTTCCGTTTATATGGGTAATTTCATTGCCATCCCCCATGGTACTGAAGATGGCATGAAGTACATTAAAAAGACCGGGATCTCAGTGGTCCAAGTACCAATGGGTGTGAGCTGGGGAAATCCAGACGATGACGACGATGATAAGACTGTAACGGTCATCTTCGGTATCGCGGGTTTGAACGGCGAACACTTGAACCTCTTATCTCAGATTGCGATATACTGCAGCGACGTAGCCAACGTTGCCAAGTTAGCGGACGCTCAATCTGAAGATGAAATCATAAATCTATTAAAGGAAGTTGATTAGCATGTTAGACGTACATTTTGGCGCAGGGAACATTGGTCGGGGCTTCATTGGCGAAACCTTGGCAGACAACGGGTTTAAGATTACTTTCGTTGATGTTAATGATACTTTGATTGACGAATTGAACAAACGGAATGGTTACACCATTGAATTGGCTGCAGAAGGCCAAGAACACATTGAAGTTCACGATGTTAAAGGCATTAACAACGGTAAGGATCCTAAGGCGGTTGCTGAAGAAATTGCCCAAGCCGATATGGTCACGACTGCGATTGGACCTAAGATTCTGAAGTTCATCGCACCATTGATTGCCGACGGGTTAAAGTTACGGCAAGCCAATAACAACACCACGCCAATCGACATTATTGCGTGTGAAAACATGATTGGTGGGAGCCAATCATTGAAGAAGTCCGTCTACGAATCATTGAATGCTGACGAACAAGCGTGGGCCGATCAAAATGCCGGCTTCCCAAATGCGGCGGTCGACCGGATCGTGCCACTTCAAAAGCACGACGATCCATTGTTCGTTTCTGTTGAACCATTCAAGGAATGGGTCATCGACAAGTCACAAATGAAGAACCCTAAGATCCAATTAAAGGGTGTTGATTACGCGGACGACTTGGAACCATATATTGAACGGAAACTCTTCTCCGTTAACACTGGTCACGCCACGGTTGCCTACACTGGTAACATGAAGGGCTACAAGACGATCGGTGAAGCGGTCAAGGATAACAGTGTTGTGGACCAAGCTAAGCACGTCTTAGGTGAGACTGGTGACCTGCTGATTCAAAAGTGGGGCTTTGATCCTGAAGTCCACCATGCTTATCAAAAGAAGATTTTGAGCCGGTTTGAAAACCCATATATCTCAGATGATATCGAACGGGTCGGCCGGACACCAATCCGCAAGTTAGGTTTCAACGAACGCTTTATTCGCCCAATCCGTGAATTGAAAGACCGCGGTCGCGACTACAGCGCCTTGGTTGACACGGTTGGCGAAATGTTCTTCTTCAACTATCCAAATGACAGCGAAAGCGTCAAGTTACAACAATTGTTGAAGGATGAACCAATCGAACAAGTCATTCGCGAAACGACCGACTTGAAGGACGAAGATTTAATCAATGAAATCAAAGCAGCTTACGAAAAGCATTTGGCTGCCGTAAAGTAATTTAAAAAAGGCCTAATCACAAACCGCCATAGTGATTAGGAGCCTAAAAGGACGTGCACCCTGTGATGGGATGCACGTCCTTTTGTGTTCGCAGCTTGAGTTGTTGTCAGTTGTTGGTTGCGACCACTGCTAATGGTAGTTAATGGTAGTCAGTGGCCGCGCAGACTTACGGATAGGCGTCGTGGCGTGTGTTGGTTGAAGTCGTTTCGAAAATAATGCACGCTGTTCAGACGCACTGGTGATGCGAGCTGAGGCATAAATGCACCTAGCCTAACGTCCCATCCAACGAGATTAGCGTTCCCAGAAGTGCCACCAGGGTTTGGTAGCTTGCTGGGACTGTTGGTCCAACTGGGCCATGACCTGGTTCAAACGGTCGCTCAATGAGTCCAGGCGACGAATGATGATTTCCTGTTGCTTATACAATTCCGTGTTGGTTGGGCCGGATGGTCGCGCGGTCGGAACCCGTTTGTCATCGGTAACGGATGTGGTGGCCGTCTCAGGCTTAGTGGCCTTTTCAGCAACGGATTCAGCCTGTTCAGCAGCTGCAGCCGGGGCCTTGGGAGCCTTTTCTGTTGTGGCCGGTTCAGCTTGCTTAGTTCCAAATGCGCGTCCCAGCGCCGTTGCGAGTGTCGTACCTTGTTCTGCCAAATCGATGGCAGCTTGGAACGTCTTTAAATCCGCGGGGCTATATAACCGATGACTATTATCTGCCGGGCGGAAGCGGTTCTCGTCGTTTAATTGTTTTTCAACCATGGTACTGTACTTGCGCAGCGTCACTGCCTTGATGCCGAGTTGTTCAGCGGCGACCGATGCGACTAATTCTGAGTCCTGCTCAGGACTGAGTGTTTGTGTGGACACAAAAATTCCTCCTTTAGCCTATATCGTTTCTATAACGCTATTATATCGAATTTCAATCGTAAAAAACACTGATATACGGGGAAATTGTGACCCATGTTCGGGATTCAGACCGCGAACACCGCTCGAAGGGGCAAAACATGCTATGATAGAACGGAAATCAATGGAAATGAGGATTACGATATGATTGAACCAGTAGATAAGACGACCTTTGAGACCGTGGCGGCCGATACGGCGCTGACCGTGGTTGATTTCTGGGCTGATTGGTGTGGCCCGTGCAAGATGCAGGAGCCGGTGCTTGAAGCGCTCGACGACGCGTATGACGGGCAAATCAAGTTTGCGTCATTAGACGTGGACCAGCATCAGGAAATTGCCGAAAAGTTCGAAATTATGAGTATTCCCGCACTCGTGATTTTTAAAAATGGCAAGCCCGCTGAAAAAGTAGTCGGATTTCATCCACAAGCAGCTCTGAAAAAATATTTGGATCAGAAACTGGCGGAAGTCACTGCGGATTAGGATGAAGCCAGCGTCGTGTGCCGAATAATTACCTAAAAAATCGCGGTAAGCTAAGTGCTTACGGCGATTTTTTAGTGACCACCGATACTGGTATTTAGTGAATAGCGTCATTAGGACGTCGTTTGGTACACGGCCTAGTTAGTCAGCTCAGGTTCAGACTGCTAGCTCAGTTGAACTTCGGCCCGTGCCTGCGTAGTCGAGCTGGGACGTACCATTCAATGTTTAGGATCATGGCGGGTTTGGTACAGCATCCAGATGGCGAAACTTCCGACGCCCAGAATGGCAAGGTCGATTAACAGCGTGTGCCACAGCGGTCTAACGACTGGGTAGAAAGCCCACTGTTCGAGCAACAATGCAGCCAGGCAGACTGGTGCTAATTGGTATTTGAGTACCGGCTGTTCGCGATGGCGCCACGGAATAATGATTGAAACCAACCACATCAGAATTGAAATGACGATGGTCACAACTGGATTGATCAGCATCGATAGGATGCCTAGAATAGCGAGTAGATAGGGCATGAAGATTAAGGGATTCTTGAACGTAGTCATCTGAGTCCTCCTTGTGGTTTAATGTTGCCGGTTGCGTGGTGCGGCTGATAGGGAGCTGTGTCGGGGTATTCGGAGTCGGTACACGACTTAACGTAACTTGTAAGATGCCGGTGCATTCGGCTCACCAGCTCGATTGAATGACACAATTGCTAAAAACGATGGTTGCGCGCTGGCAATCACTAAATCGACACGATTGGCTAATCAAACGAACGCACCTCGCTAATACCAGCGTAACACAGTCATCAATTCATTTGTAATCCTATTAAGAAAGTCGTGATTTAGAAACTAATTTTCATGATAATTTTCAAAGTCTGTCAAGTTAGGAATCGTTAATAGTTTAGCGTGAGGATGGCCGCTTAACCGCGAGCTAACGGGAGCGCCGTTGTTAATAATTAAACGGTCAGTGAGACGGCCTATATAATTCGTTGAGCTATGCTAAGTTAGTAGGAATGAAAACGGCGATGAGAGGGGTTAACATGAAGAAATTAATATGGGCATTACGTCTGGGGATCGTCTTATTTGGGGTCGCATTAGTGTGGGAACAAGTGCAATATAATCGGCAAGTTGCCAGTGGTCAGCGCATCAGTCAACAGCGCCAGTCACGCCATCGTGAAGCGAATCATCTTAAAATCGTTCGTCCACGCCAACTGAGTGACTTTTCTGCCACCAAGGTTGAAGCGGCCCAAGTCTGGTTGCATGTGAAAGGCCCCCGGGTCATTGACGAAGACATACCATTACATATTCGACAGATTGCGGCCGGGCAACGTATCCAGCCCGAAAACCCGCGTAGCGCTGTCTACAATAAGCCGATGATTCAAGTCTATAGCGACGACCACCAAGACATGAATAATCGCGTGACCTATGCCCACAATGCGGATAATACGGTGATGATTACCCCCATGGAATCAAGCCCAGCGAAATCCCAAGCAGTGCGCGTCAATACGCAGGCAAGCCCAAAACACCGCACGACACTACTCAAGGTCGTACAACTCATTATTTAGACGGTCTAATGTGCATTAGGCGATTTGATTTGTTATGAACCATAGTTAAAAGTATGATAGTTCTTAAGTTCAAAGGCGGCCAGCTTAGGAGCGCTGGAAACGGTTCGAGTCAGCGTAAATCTGCAGTGATAGGGTCGTCCTATGTCGGCTTCCAGGAATTTCTGACAACGCTGGAACGCGATGGACACAGATTTAAGCCGACAAACCACGTCTTAAATACTGGTCTTCCACTAACCAAGCCAAAAACGCTTGCTAAGTGGAATTTCATCGCTGAGCATTGTCAGAAACGCCTTCCAGCCGGAGATGGTATTCGAAAGGCAGACATGTGCGGACCCAACCTTTGAGGAGCTGGCCGTTGACACTTAAGTAAACAGCTATCTGACATCTAACTGTAAAACTTGGCCCACTAGTTGCATGTTGGCAGACTTGTGTTGGTGAAACAGCAGCGTTGCCGAAACGTTATATGGATTTTGTCTAATCACCTAAAATAGCAAAGGCTGCACGTTAAACGAAAGGCAATTCTATTGACTGGGTTCAAGATTAGTTGCTATTGAAGTTGATGAATAATCTTCCTAGCATTTAAATACCATAAATTATTATCGATACTGATTAGGCCTTTGCCTGAAAGATCAGTCTTTCAAAATTCAATGTCCAATTGTACCCAGATAGGTGGCCGTTCATCCGCCATTCGAACGGCTTCCCGACTGGAGGGGCTGGCTGACAATGCTCAAGGGCGAAGTTCTTCTTGTCCGGGTGGGGTTCCCGGGCTAGAAGAAGACTCGTATTTGAAATTACGCAGCGAACTTCTGCGTGAGTTCAAATCGATGTCCGCCCTGTTCCAGCGTTGTCAGCCGGCCCCGGAAGGCGGAATAAGGAGAGCACCGGCTGACGAATAACAATCCAAACTGGCATGCCTCAATCGTCTTTAGTGTCAAGTAGACAGTCCGCCTCTCAAATATTAATATTCCACGTCCGATGTGGTATTGCCGAAACGTGTTCGGTCAGACTGGGACTTCCGGTTGGCTACGCCAGAACGCCAAGCAGAAAGTCACCGCTTAACGTTCTAGCTAGGCTAATCCTCAATCCCAACCCGTCTGAACCTCGCACTCTGAAAGTGCTACACACAAAAATAGGGACAAGCCATGCCGGACTCAGAAAGATCTGAGCGGCGGTTGCTTGTCCCTAATTGATGAGGTGGTGCTGATTAATAGTGGTCATACAATTGCTCAATCAAGTCATCACTATTAGTGATGAGTTGCCGGTTCAATGAAATAAGGTAATCCGTCCGCAGCGGGTGTGCCATGTTGTGGAAGGTGTCTTCAATGATGCAGCCAGTCAAAGTAAAGGTATTCTGCCGGCCCTGGACAATAATTGTGAAGCTCCGATGATTGCTAGTCACGATGACATTTAAGCCCATCAAATGGGTCAGATTCAATCCGAGTGTTGCAGTGGAATCGGTCAGGCCCGGTGTACCGGTTCGTTTGATAAGTGCCAGACATTCGTCGATGCGCCGTAGTGAGTTGAACATCGAAAACTTACTCGTATTGATAGTGGCTGTCTTGGTGGCACGTGGCCGCCTTACGTATGGTCCAACGACTAAATTCATAATGATTCCCCCAAACCAATTAGTTGATTGGTTTAATCATAACCAGTACGAACAATTAGTGCGAAGATTTCGACGGATTGGGACGGTTAGTTGGGTTACTTTACCGGTTAGCTTCGGAAGCTTTACTAACGTAGCGGCAGTTGGTCGCCATCAGCAAACAAAAAAACCGCGTCCGAGTGGTGCTGGACGCGGGTTTTGATCTTATCAGTCTAACTTGATTGGTGCGCGAGTTAAGCCTTCACTTTGGCTTCAGCTTTACGCGCCTTAACCGCCAGTTCAGGGAACCAAATGGCGATTTCGTGATGGGCGTTTTCACGGCTATCTGAGGTATGAATGATGTTTCTCAAGATACCATCTGGATATTCATGAGCGTAGTCACCCCGAATGGTGCCGGGTTGCGCTTCAGCTGGCCGGGTGCTCCCAGCAAGCCGGTGGACGGCTTTGACGACGCCGGAGCCACTCACAATAATGGCTACCATTGGGCCTTCCATCATATAGGTCTCGATTTCCTTAAAGTATGGTTTGCCGACTTTTTCGCTGTAATGTTGTTGGAGTTGTTCAGCAGTCGCTTTAATCACCTTCAAGGCGGCAATTTGATAACCTTTACGTTCTAACCGAGTGATGACCTCACCGATGTGTCCTTCACTGACACCATCGGGTTTAACTAGGACTAGTGTTTTTTCAGAATTTGCCATAATACGTGACCTCCTCGCTTTTTGAAAGCGGTATCATTTATACTTTAAATTGTAGGTGACTTTAGGGAACACGTCAACTAGAATCACCGTTTTATGATGAAAATCGCTTGTAAATTAAGATAAGCTGTTTAATAATTAGGACGCGACCACCGCAATAATAACATATTGCGACGGCGAATGACGACTTACAATTAAAACAATTTTAAAAGGATTTGATACCATGCCACCACTTGATTTAACACATATTCGGCAACATCACACGGTCGCCGAATTGATTGCGCTTGGGAAGGCCCGGCGCCAAGTCACGTCATTTGAACAATTAGGTGTTTTCACTCCAGTAAAACGGAACGCTGGTGACTACCTCCGCCATGTACGTGAGATGTTAGTTCCTGAACTGCTGCCATTGCGGCGTGAACGTATGTCAGCGTCGGCCTTTGCCTTTTTTCGGGGGTCCGTGGAATTAATGGATTATGACTTGGACTACCAGGCGTCGACCGAGATTCCAGCCGTCGTTTGTGGCGATGCCCATCTCGGTAATTTTGGCTTCTACGCCTCACCGGAACGCCGCTTAGTCTTTGACTTGAATGACTTCGATGAAGCTGGCGTCCATCCCTGGGAATGGGATTTACGGCGCTTACTCGTGAGCATTTTTCTCGCGGCTCGCGATTCCAATTTTAAGCCCAAAAAAGTTGAAAAGCTGGTTCAGGCCGCAAGTGCGAGTTACCGAGATGCACTTCAACGGATGTTTGACCAGACGACGCTCGACCGCTTTTATCGCGACAATGAAGTGCAAGCCGTCCTGAATTTTGGTGGGGCCCCAGAAGATACCGCTGACTTGATTGCGGGGCTGGTCAAAAAGGCTCAAAAACGGAATTCTGAGCAAGTCGTTCGGAAGTTTACCGTGACCAATAGCCGCGGTGAACGCCAATTTAAGGAAAATGCGCCGCGCTCGGTCCACGTTGATCGTCAGACGACCCATGACTTGAAAGTGGGGATTCAGGATTATTTGTTGAATGTGCGAACGGATGTCGCTTTGTTGCTCTCACAATACGAAGTGATGGACATCATTCGGCATAGTGTCGGGGTCGGTAGCTTCGGTTCCTTATGCTACTTAGTCTTATTGACGAGTACGGACGGTAGCCATCTGGTCCTTCAAATCAAGGAAGCGCTGCCCACGCGGCAAGTCGGTAGTCGGTCACGGCCAGCATTGACGGCGGCGATGGAATTGACGGAAGGACAACGGATCGTGAGCTCCCAGCGGATTTTGCAAGCGACGTCGGATGCGTTTTTAGGTTATTTCCAAGTGGGAGACAAGAGCTTCTATGTGCGTCAGTTCCGGGACATGAAGGAGTCGATCGACATTCCAACGTTGGATTGGGGCCAATTCCAGGCCTATGCCAACACTTGTGCCATGATTCTGGCGAAAGCCCATGCCCAAAGTCCGACGGCAGCCATGATTCGCGGCTACGTTGGTCACTCGACCAAATTTGATGAAGCCATGGCGAAATGGGCGGCCGCTTACGTGACGCAGGTCGATAATGACTATCAAGATTTCTTAGAAGGATAACGCCAAACATGTTGATTAGTGCGACTCACCGGGTCAGACCGTTGTGAGTCGCTTTTTTTAATGCTGCTAAACATTGATATATCAACATTTATGACGAATGATGGGTCTGGCTGTTAAAATTAATGGGTGAAAAAGGTTGCACTTTTGAATCAACTTGATATACTTACTATTAGTAAGTGAAATGAAGAAATTAATTTTGAAAGGATTGTTTGATAATGACTAAATATGGTGTAATCGTAGGTTCTATTCGTAAAAATTCTTATTCTAAAGGGGTTGCGGATGCAATCGTTGCTGGCTTACCAGCTGATGCAGAAGTAACTTATCTCAACATCGCTAAGTTACCACTGTACAACCAAGACTACGATGCAGATTCACCTGCAGAATACACGGAATTCCGTGAAGCCGTCGCTGCTCAAGACGCCTTCATCTTTGTCACACCAGAACACAACCGTAGTATCCCCGCAGCATTGAAGAATGCGTTGGATGTTGCGTCACGTCCATGGGGTCAAAGTGTTTGGGGTGGCAAACCAGCCTTGGTTGCTTCACAATCAATCTCCGGCATCTCCGGCGTTTTGGCACACCATGTTTTGCGTCAATCCTTAGTCTTCTTAGACATGCCAACGATGCAACAACCAGAATTATACATTGGTAACACCGACAAGTTGGCGGATGAAAACGGCCAAATCACGAATGAAGGCACTCAAAAGTTCTTAGCTGGTGCCGGGAAGCAATTTAGCGAATTTGCTGCTAAGTTCGTGGACTAGTTAAAGCCGGATTTAACATTAAAAGACGGTCACTGCTAATTGCAGAAAATGACTAATATTAGGCTCCCGATAATCGATCACTGATTATTGGGAGCTTTTTTGGCGCGTCAGCAATGATGGCAGAAGCGACTGATCGCCGGATCTTTGGTCGATTTAGTGACCCATCAGACTGGTGTACAATTTAGGCTTCACTATCTTTTACGCGGTAACGGTCGCATGGTATGATGTGTGGCAAAAGGAGGTCCTGTAAATTCTGCAATGTCGTGGTCGCAACGTTGCCGGGGCGGATGCCAGACAATCCATAAGAAAGTGATATGGTGGCGGATTGAAGGGGGTCAATCCGTGTCACGGTGAGGACCGTTGTAGTGGTTTCGTCAATCAACTTGATGGGCATAAATGATTGAAAGAAAGGATGCAATCTTTCTTGACGCAAAATAGCCTGACGCATTTTGCGTTCACCATAGTTGGCTAATAGGAACGATATGGATAACTTTATCAATTTACTGAATGCTAAAGTACTGCCAGTGGCGAATAAAGTGGGGACCCAGCGCCATATGACAGCGATTCGGAAAGGAATTATTTCCACGCTACCGCTAACAATCGTTGGGTCGTTCTTCACCATTCTGAACAATATGCCGATTGAAGCAGTGGCTAATTTTTTAGCACCCTATGCAGAAATTCTCGACGTGCCATTTCGCTATACGGTCGGGATTTTAGCACTATACGCAACGTTTGGGATTGCGTCGTCACTAGCTGAAAGTTATCAGTTAGATAAGTTAACTAACGGAATTTTGGCGATTCTCGCCTTCCTCGTGTCGACAGCGGTTCCGGTGCACGTGACCAAAAATGTGAGCGATGTCATCAGTACTGGTCGTTATATCAACATTGCGAACCTGAGCGCGTCGTCCCTCTTTGGGTCAATTATTACCGGCCTATTGACCGTCGAAATCTTTCGCTATTTGAAAAACCGCAATATTACGATCAAAATGCCAGAAGGTGTCCCACCAGAAGTCTCGAATTCGTTTGTCGCGCTGGTGCCCGCCGCGGTGATTTTGATACTATTTTGGGTGATTCGCTATGTCTTTGATTTCAATATTTCTTCATTCTTAAGTTCACTATTGATGCCTTTAAAAGGGGTGTTAGTCGGTAATAGCTTATTTGGTGGCTTACTGACGATTTTCCTGATTACCGGTTTTTGGACCCTGGGGATTCACGGAGCGGCAATCATGGACCCGGTCATTCGGCCGTTTTGGGAAATGTCGATTGCCCAAAATATGAGTGAATTTACGAGCGGGACGAGTGCGCATAACTTATCCACGATTTTTACCGAGCAATTTTTACAGTGGTTCATTTGGATTGGGGGTGCCGGGGGAACCTTGGCCCTGGTGGTGTTGTTCATCTTCTCCAAATCGACCTATCTGCGCGACTTGGGCAAACTATCCCTGTTGCCCGGCCTATTTAATATTAACGAACCGATTGTATTTGGGGCGCCAATCGTGATGAACCCGATCTTAGGGATTCCTTTTATTGTTGGTCCACTCATCACGGGTACGTTGAGCTACGTCCTAACGATTACCGGCGTAGTGCCGATGATGATGGCGCGACTGCCATTTACCGTTCCGGGACCGCTTGGCGCGTTTGTCAGCACCAACTGGAGCGTGCCGGCGCTGATTTTATCCTGTGTCAATTTTGTGATTGACCTGATCATCTACTATCCATTCTTCAAAGTGTTTGAAAAACAGCAATTGAGCAAAGAATAGGGGGTTCATGCACGTGTTGGGATTATTGATGTTAGCTGTGCCACTGATTGTTAGCGAATGGCTGGTCAATCGGGGGTTGATTCCAGGTTACTTGCGACACCGGCACATTGTCTGGCGGGCATTAGCGAGTCTACTGGTCGTGATTGGCCTAGTCGCTTGGTGGCACCTACCAGTGATGATAACGGTCGTCACAACGATTTACTTGGCTACTGTGATTGCGAATCGCTACTTGCAAGCCTTTGAGGCGCTAGAACGGGGGAAACGTGAATGACGAAACGGACTTTAGGAATTTCGCTATATCCAGACCACAGTGATTTTGAGCAGGATCGCGCTTACTTAGACATTGCCGCACAGGCTGGTTTTACACGTTTGTTCGTTAGCATGCTGGAAGTACAGGACGGTAAAGCGCGCGTTACGGAAAAATATCAACGGCTGATTCAGCACGCGCACCAGCTCGGCTTCAAGACGACGCTCGATGTCGCGCCCAATATCTTTGACCAGCTAGGCGTATCGTATCAGGATTTGATTTATTTCGCGTCACTGGGAGCGGACGCGCTGCGGCTAGATGCGGGCTTTGATGGGCACGAAGAAGCTTGGATGTCTTATAACCCGCCAGGACTTGATTTGGAGTTGAACATGAGTAACGACGTCGAATACTTGCCTAATATTTTGACGTACGGTGCGAATCAGCCGTTTCTTTATGGTTGCCATAACTTTTATCCACAGCGCGGAACTGGTCTGCCCCTTGATTTCTTCATTGCGTGTTCCCAGCGGTTCAAACGTGCGGGCATTGAGACAGCAGCCTTCGTTACGGCACCGGGAGCGACCATCGGACCGTGGGACATCAATGACGGTTTACCGACCTTAGAAATGCATCGTGATTGGCCACTCGCAGTTCAGGTCCAGCATCTATTTTCGACCGGACTGATCGACAGTGCCATTATTGGGAACGCCTACGCTTCACAGACGGACTTGCAACAGTTGGGACGACTGAACCGCTACCACTTGACGTTTACGGTGACACCCACCGCGGCGAGCCATCCGGTGGAACGACAGATTTTACTGGATAACTTGCATGAACGGCGCGGGGATATTAATGACCTAACCATTCGGTCGACAGCGGTCCGCAAACGGTATCATGACGCCAATCCAGTCAATGAGGACCGGCACACGTTTCAACGCGGTGATGTCGTCATCGGAAACGACCAATTTGGCAAGTATCAAAATGAACTTCAAATCGTGTTACAACCCCATCAAGATCAGCGCAAGAACTTAGTCGCGACGATTGCGCCAGACCAACTCGTTCTGTTAGACGCTGTTGGCCCTTGGGCGAAATTTGCATTTGTCGCCGCTGACTAGGGGAGTTGCTGATTCAGATAACTGCGGCTGATTTGATTCGCTACGAGACCATAGCGGTTTGTTGGATGCCAGATTCGGGTCGGCACAGGCATTGCGACAGGTCTTGCGGGTCTGTTGAGCCTTGTCAGTTGCACGGTTAGCGTCACGGACCAGTGACTGACAGGTTAACCTCAGATTGGGCTGTCGGACGGATCTGTACTGAGACTCAGGTGAGTAGTTTTGTATCGTGAAGATTGTACGCAAAAAGGCGATTCAGGATAAGCTGAATCGCCTTTTCGTCAGTTCTAATTCGTCAGTCTCTAAAATTAGCTGTCACTGGACGGCCTGATGATAAGCGTGGAGTTGTGCATTGATGATTCTAGCGGGATTACCGACTGCGGTGGCGTAAGCTGGGACGTTGGTCAAGACGATGGCGCCAGCACCGACCTTGCTGTGGGCGCCAATCGAGATTGGACCTAAGATTTGGGCGTTGGCACCGATGAATGCACCGGCCCCAATATGCGGATGACGCTGCCCAGTCTGCCCAGCCTGGCGTGCGCCGAGCGTCACGCCGTGCAGTAGGGTGACATCGTCTTCGATGACGGCTGTTGCTCCGATGACGGTGCCGATGCCGTGATCAATGAAGACGCGCTGGCCAATTTGAGCAGCCGGATGAATCAAAATACCCGTCCGATGCGCCGCGTGTTGGCTAATGAGGGCAGCCAGTAACGACCAATGGTGCCGCTCGCAGTAGTGGGCTAGGCGATGCCAAGCGAGCGCGTGTAAGCCGGGATAGGTGAGTAGGACCGTGCGGAGATTAGTGGCCGCGGGGTCGCGCTTTAGAATTGCACGTGCTGTCTGCCACATCGCATTACCCCGCTTCGACGCTGGCAAATCCACGGTCTAAATCAGCTAATAAATCATCGATGGCTTCGACGCCCACGGACAACCGAATGAGTTCGTCTTGAATGCCATTTTGTAGCCGAATTGGACGTGGAATTGCGCCGTGAGTCATCAGAGCCGGAATCTCAATCAAACTTTCAAGGGCGCCAAGACTTTCAGCTAAGGTGATCACTTGCAGGTGTTCCACGAATGTCTGAGGGTTCATCCCGGGCTGGAGTTCAAATGAAATCATGGCGCCAAAACCATTCATTTGTTTCTTCGCGATTTCATAATCGGGATTGTCTGGGTCGCCTGGATAGTAAATCTTCGCCACGGCGGGATTTGCTTTGAGTGCCGCGAAGATTTTTTCGGCGTTGGCCAGGTGTGCCTGCATGCGTAAGGCCAAGGTCTTCATGCCACGTTGGAGTAACCAACTTTCTTGGGGCGCGAGGATACTGCCGATGGCGTTTTGGAGGTAGCCGATCTTATCACCCAATGCCGCGTCCTTGGTGACCACCAGTCCGCCGATGACATCGCTATGGCCGCCAAGATATTTGGATGCGCTGTGCAAGACGATGTCGACGCCTAAATCAAGGGGCTTTTGCACGTATGGCGAAGCAAAGGTGTTGTCGATGATGCTGAGTAACCCGTGCTGGTGCGCAAGCGTCGCGATGGCGGCAATGTCCGTGATGTGTAGCAGCGGATTAGTCGGTGTTTCTAAATAAATCGCTTTGGTATCCGGAGTAATCGCGGCTGATACTGCGGCTAAATCGCGGGTGTCGACGGCGGTAAATGTCATGCCAAAGTGTTTTAAGACGGCATCAATCAGCCGGAAAGTCCCACCGTAGACATCATTGCCCACAATAATGTGGTCGCCAGCGGAAAACAGGGAGAAGACCGTGTTGATGGCCGCTGAACCGGATGCAAACGCGAAGCCGGCAGTGCCGTGTTCCAGGGTCGCAATCAGTGCTTCGACGGCTGCTCGGGTCGGATTACCCGTCCGGGAGTATTCGTATTGATTTTGACCAATCTTAGTTTGACGGAAGGTCGACGCCATGTAGATTGGCACGGAGGTCGCGCCGGTCGTTGCGTCTTCACTGATACCACCATGGATTAATTGCGTTTCAAATTTCATTTTAAAAGGCCTCATTTCGAATAAATTTTTTGACTGAGATAGCGTTCGCTGCTGTCTGGGAAAATAGTGACGATATGGCTGTTGTGTGGCAAAGTTTCAGCTAATTTCAGGCTCGCAACCAGCGCCGCACCACTCGAGCTACCGACGAATAAGCCGTGTTTGCGGGCTAACTGGCGAACGGCCGCAAAGGCATCGTCGTCCGCGATGGTCAACGTCTGGTCGATTCGGACTTGCTCGAAGAATGGCGGGATGAATTCGACGCCGATTCCTTCAGTCCGGTGAGCATGCGCGGGGCCACCATTTAGGATCGAGCCCTCTGGTTCAACAACCACGGCCTGAGTCGCGGCGTCGTGTGCCTGAAGATAGGCCGCGACGCCGGCGAACGTGCCACCACTACCGGCACCAGCGACAAAGGCAGTGACCGGGTGCGACATATCAGCGAGAATCTCCGGCGCCAGACTGTGGTAGTAGGCCGCGGGATTAGCAGGATTCTTGAATTGCATCGGGACGTAACTATTTGGAATGCTAACAGCCAGTTCAGTCGCTTTCTTGATGGCACCTTGAATCCCTTGTTCACTAGGCGTGTGGACGATTTCGGCGCCGAGTGCTTGCATCAAAACCTGTTTTTCCATACTGAATTTTTCCGGAACAACTAGAATTGTTTTGAGTTGGTGATGTTGAGCAGCTAGAGCTAACCCAATTCCGGTATTGCCAGCTGTGGGCTCAATGATGGTGATCGTGGCGTTGATTTTCCCACTTTGCAAGCCATCTTGAATCAAGTAATCGCCCAGCCGATCTTTGATGCTGCCGCCCGGGTTGAACATCTCGAGTTTGGCATAAATATGGCTGTCGTTAGGAACGGCGATGGGTAGTTCAATTAATGGGGTGTGACCGATTAGTTCTTGGATATGGTGTACGAGCATGAAAATTCCTCCCAGTAGGTTTGTTGGCGGGGGTGCCAAAAACGACAAAAAGGGCGCGAGAATTCAAATGAATTCGTCGCGCCCAGTTCAATATCCAGCCATGCTGGACATTGATTTTTAGGATGACACTCCTCAAAAAGTCAATGCTTAACAGGCCGAACATCGCAATAAGCGCGCGGTTCGGCAACAACAGTTATTCAAAGCATTGCTAGTTAATTGAGTCATGTCTGATCCTCCTCTGGTTTGGTTGATGATAACTATACAAGTTGATTTTGTGGCTGTCAAGTTTAAGTTGAGTCCGGTTGACGTAATGTTGAATCACGTTATCAGCGATAATCCTTGCCACAACTCGCTTGAAAAGTGGTCAGCAATTGAAAATAATTTAACACATTGTGCTAGTTGTTTTTTATCACTAAAGATGATTAAACCATGCCAATCGTTTGGCTTACTGTTCGTCAGCCGATGCGCGTCCCATTCCGACTTCCGGGGCCGGCTGACAATTGCTGGAACGTAAGCCGACGTCGATTTGAACTCACGCAGAAACCCACTGCGCAATTTCAAATACGAGTCTTATTCTAAGCCGGAAGCAACCCACTTCCAGCTAAGAATAATTTGGCTACTGAGCATT
>ERZ507578.61-NODE-61-length-34254-cov-5.86543_pt1 | contig 34254 bp, 33 predicted proteins | sample MGYA00513436_ERZ507578 | MGnify/ENA metagenome assembly ERZ507578 | reverse complement strand
TCCGGAAGATTTATAGCTGCTGTTGAGTTTAGTACAATCTCTGAGGCTGATTTATCCGCAAAACGCCCGCATATACGTATGGGAATGTTATTTTTTATTTGTCCAGTCAGTACATTGGCATCTGGCCGCTGCACTCCCAAAAAAAGATTAATACCGGTTGCCCTTGACAGTCTGGCCAATGTCGATATATAACCTTCCAGCCGTTCATAAATCTCCCGTTCTTTCGTTGGCACCCCCTTTTTGTCCAGCATCTCAGCAATTTCATCACAGAAAACACCTATTCTACATAGATTCTTTCCTGTTTTCTTGTTATACTCTGGTAAGTTTTTCACCCGAAGATTCCGGAATAATGCCAATCTTGCCGTATTTTCCTTAACCAACATCTCTAAAACTTCGGCGGCCCTCTCTCTATCCGTTATTACTTCACCATAACGTTCATAGTCCAGTCCAAACTCCACGCCGCCTTTAAAATCAATCATATAAACCCTGGCATTCTGGTTTATTAGCTGCCAAAGGCAACAACGTAATATCACAGATTTACCTGAGCCGGTTTCACCGGCTGCCAGTACATGCGGTGTACGATTCAGATTAAAAGATATCTGGGACAACATACCTTGTCCTATTACGCAAACACCATCTTCATTAGATAGATACTCCTCTTCCCAAAGTAATTTATCCGGTATTTTAAATTCGCTGGACACGGCCAACATTTGGATAATACGTTTACTCCCCTTATTTTCAATCCGCAGAATAGTACAATCCAATATGGTTTCTATCTGCGCAGCACGTTTCTTCCACTCACCTATGCTTATATTTGAACGGAAGGTATAGCATATCCGGCCATCCGGTTCCTCGACTTCGCCTAAATACAATGGATACTTTCCTGTCTTTTCTTTAAATCCAATTTCCTCAAATTTCCGGTAAAATTCCATCTGTTTTCTGGTAATAACACTGCCTAGTAAAGCAAGGTTTATGACCGGTGATAAAAGAATAAGTATGTATAATATCTTTTGCATCCACCCTGGCATATTCAGGACATCAAGGATTGAAGCTATCTGCTCCCATTGCATCCAGCCAATCACGGCCAGTATTATACATAGCATAAAGGGCATGATTTTCTTGCCTCTTAACTTTTTGCATCCATACCAGACGGATTTCAAAATCTTTCCTATAACGATAACCAGATTCCCTATTGCCATATCCAACTGCTTATCCAAACTGCTCTGGGCCATCTATTATCCCTCCCCAAAAGCCTGTACTACAAGCCTTTTGTCTTTTCCATAACAGGTTGATAGGGTTATTATATTTCTGTCCGTATCTGGCTGCTCTGTAAGCTGCACCAATGATTTTTGTATCATTAAATCCAGATACTCCCTGTAGGATTCATCATTTGCAAATGTATATGCGAATACACTTCCATCATCCTCATTAAGTAACTGTACCGAAAATAACTTGTACTTATGTTCCTCCCCCTTATTCAAAACGGTAATGGTCGGATGTTGTTTACAGTACTCTGATTTTAGGTAGTTCTTTAATGAAGCAAACATAGTGCCGTTCTTCATGTTATGGCCAAAAATCACTGTATTCTTATCCCGAAATGCATTTTGCGCCCTACGTATAAAGGGTGTCCCAGCTATGCTATTTTCACCATAAAATCCAGTTACCAGATAGTCCCTATCAGATTCCATCACCACAGGATAATCAATTGGGGTATTTTCTATCTGCAGCCAGGCTATATAATCAGGATTTATGTCCTTTAATTTATCTTCTATCACCTCCTTCGGCCCCTTGATACCCTTTATTTCTCTTAGTTGCCTATATGCTATATTTGACCTTTTGTACTCTGCAGATATATCCAGCAACCTTGTGCTAGATGTGCCTAATCCTACAAGGGCTAATACAAAAACGGCTGCATAGACTCCTGTTTTTAATTTCCCCATAAATCACACTCCTAACATACTATGCAGCTGTTCCACTACCTCCTGCATGATTATTAGTAATTCAGTTCTAGGTCCAACATACAAGAGCGATATTAAACCAATAGCTGCTAAACTGCATAAAATTATAGTGGCTCCAATTCTAACGGTCGTTGCTCCTGTATTAAGCAGAATTTCTATCAGACGCTTTTTTTTGACTAGAATCGTCCCATCTTCATGAATTTTATATTTCCTTCGTAACTTCTGCTGTTCCTGCTCAAATGCCCTTTTTTCTGCAACCTTTTCGCCTAACCGTTTTTTATATTCCATCTCTAATCTCCTAAGATGTACTCATAAATATCATTTTCTACATAGGTAAAGGGGTCCGGTGTATACACTGCGAAATAGGTTCGTTCTTTCTTGCTTTTCATCATTCCCTTCACGTCCCGCTGTTCACTTAATCCGATGAAGGAAAATATGTAGTTCACATCTTCATAGCATTCATCCTCTATGACCTGTTCCACATAATCAATTTCATTGGCCTTGGCTCCACCTACCACAATTTTTATCTGCTGTTCCAAAAATGATATTTTTTCAAAACCTGGATTTCCTATACATCCGTAATCCTTTATCACATAATCATACCGGCCCCGGTTCGCTAAAGCAATTCGGCTGCCTGTATACAAGGGTATGGATTGGCAGTATATTATCTCATTTTTATCAATTGTAATACCTTGATATAATGCATCCAGTTTTTCAATGTAATCTCTTTCTCCCATTTCCACATATGCGGCATTGTATCCCATATGCATAAGGCATAATGTAAGCTGCAGTGCCTGTGTTGTTGTTCCAATACGTGGCTGGCATCCAACAATTCCTACCGTCTTCATTCCTCATCCCCCTTCTTTCGTTTCTTTGCTGATAATACTTGCAAGATAGTAACAACCAGGCATATCAGGATAATCAATGCAATGCATGTAACCATAGCAATTATGGGATGTTTTAACAGTCTGCCTAACAACTCCATAAGGAAATCCCATAAGGTTTTTTTTGCCACCTCAACCTCAACGGTTTCAACTGGCTTCTCTGGCTCCATTTCCACCTGGGACATATCTTCTTCATACACTGCTTCAATAGCATTTGCCGGTACCGAATCAAGTAAAACAATGCCCTCGTATGTAGCATTGACTGTGGCCACTTGCTTTAAGCCGCGGGCAATTGCCTGTCTATATGTAACTCCATCTTCGGCTACCCATGGTTCCCCGGTCCACTCCACTGTACGAATCTGATAATAAGCAGGATTAACCTGTATCAATTCCAACAAATTGTTTTCATACCCTGCAAACGGATTTTCCTCCTGTCTTGGAATCAGTATGTCTCCCAGGGCATAACTGTCTGCGTCAGCGGCCTCGACCGTTATCAGAAACTCGAACCCATCTACCCACCGGTAATCTGTATATTCATAATCTTTGAGGGGGACGGTCACTTTTGTGACCGTTCCCGTAATTGTATCCTCTACCTCTATTACAGCAGTTGCTGGTATCGTATCAGCCTGTTCTACCTCATTATAAGTAATTGTATCCCTTGCAATTTCCTCCCTCTCAGGGATGGAGGTTTCTATAACCTTATAATCCTGTAATTCATAAGTTTTTCCTTCATATTGGTAGGTCTTTTCTGGCCTGGGGATACTTTCCGCATCTATATTTGGCGCAGATACCACTATCAATGTGTTGATTCCTTCCCTTTGCTGTAACTCCACTTCGGAAGCATTAGATGAGGTTGCAGCCTCCAATGTGTCCATAGGGGCTGCTTTCCCCTCACAATGCATTCCAGCAGATAATCCTATGATAAGGACCAACATCATGAGATTTTTCTTCTTCTTTCCCTTCCGCATCCAGTAAGTGATAACAAAACCGGCTAATATCAACACGGATAGAATAAGCATGACTACATATAGCATAATTGGTGTATCATCTCCTGTCTTTGCACCTGGTACTCTTATTCCTGGAACGCCAAATGATGCAGCACCCTTCCCAGTAAGGTGTGGTGTGTAAGAGGCCATTACCTTGCCAATCTTTTGTGTCTTAGAGTTATAAAGCGTTGTTGTACCTGTGATACTTCCATCTTCCTGTACGCCGCATTCATAGGTACTTGGCAATTTCCTATACCCTTCCAGTGCTTCCAGCTCTTTTATGTGATATGTCCCGGCATATGGTGCCACAAAACCAAATTGGCCATTATCATCCGTCCATCCTTCGGCCACCACATGATTGCTGCCGTCCAAAATCTGTAATTTCACATCGGGCAGTGGCTCCTGCGTTTCAGCGTCCAATTTGTTAATCGTAACCGTTGTATTGGGGACATTGACTATTTCATAGTCCCCTTGGACACCACCCTGGCCAATCGTGACTGTATAAGTCTTGTCACTTATATAAAATCCATCAGGTGCTTTTGTTTCTCGGATTGTGTAGGTTCCGGACTCTGGCCGTTTAATCGTAATCTTTCCGTTTGCATCAGATACTGCTGTATCCAACACGCTGCCATCACCACGATAGAACGTAAATTCAGCCCCTGCTACTGGCATCCCTCCTAAATCTATCTTCTTGAATGAAATATAGTCCACCTTGGGTTTTGGCTTGTCTCCACCGCCTCCACCGCCTCCAGATGAGGATTTAAGCCGGTTTTCGTACTGGAATACCTGAGTGGTATCATTATTCTCTGTTACCACTATCTCCTGGTCCCCGGCCATGACATATCCAGCTGGTGCCTGCAGCTCATGAATGACATAGGTTCCCGGCTCCAGTCCATAAAATTTCTGGCCACCATCTTCCTGGGTCGTCCATTCCCGGATTACTTCCCCGGTGTCATTTCTTATCAGCTGCAGCCTGGCCCCTGCAAGAAGGGTATCCGTACCACTCTGTACCTTCGTTATGTCCACAATGGTTGAGTAATTACGCATAACAAAGTGCGGGACTTCCGTCATACCGTCACTGATGGTAAATTCAATTGGTTCTGCCAGAAGCTTGAATCCCTCCGCTGCTTTGATTTCCACCAAACGGTAATCACCGGCCTGTAGGTCCTTCGTATAGTGGCCCTGCTTACCAGTCATCCACTCGTCTATGGTTTCCCATCCATTGTCCACCTTACGCTCGATACGTAACGTAACACCATCTAACAGCTCATCCGTATTCCCTATCCGTTTGTCTGTGACCACACGGTTGGAATCATTTGTAGGGTTATAGTCCAGTACAATCTTGTCTGTCAACTCATTTACATATTCAAACTGGAACTCATATGGGCTTAAAGTGAGCATATGGCCTGGGGCTGCTTTTGTCTCATTGCACTTATAGGTGTATGGCTTAAAGTTTCCATCTCTGTCCATATAACCAATCGGCTGTGGCTGGAATTGTGCCATTCCCTGCTCATCCGTGGTAACAGTCTCACATAGGGTGCCGGTTGTCATGTTCTCCAGCTGGAACTGTGCTCCCTGCAGCCTCTCATCTGGCCGGTCTGTATCACTCTTCGTTATCTTAAGGATTCCATCCGGTATCTCGTCAATCATTTCGGCCCTCTGAATCACCTGGGTATCCGTAATGGTAAAGGGTACATCCACGGACTGCAGGAATCCATATGGGGTTGTCTCCTCCCTTAAGATATAATCACCTTCCGGTATATACTCCACCAGGTGCGGCTTCAAGTTCCCTACCTCAAATCCATCCGGGATAAGCCCTGCCACCCGGTCCGCATCGGTGTATTTACCGTCCAGGCCAGATACCCATGTAGCCGTGATATCCTGGTAGTTCCCATCCACGGTCGGTTGGTGCAGTATCAGGGGGGTATCCGACACATTCCCTCGTTCATCTACCGGGTATATGGTAAGGACAGCACCATTGACTTCCTTACCGCCAGTGATATTGACCTTTGATACCTCCAGACTTAGGGGCTTGTCCCCCATTTCTGCATACTGGATTTCTTCCAGATGTCCTGTATCCTCGATTTCTATCAGGATAGGGTCTGCTGTGGCGTATCCATCCGGATTGTCTGTCTCTACCAGTACATAGCTTCCTACTGGCAGGTATTCCATCCGTACCGTTGCATTCTCCGTGTAGTAGTATCGTCCCTGGTACGTATTTGGGATGGGCTGGAAGTCATAATCATATTTCATGATGGGGTTGTTCCCACCTGCATCTGGCACCTCACGCCCAGTTGACGCTACATCCTGTCCATCTTTATACGTTGCTGCCCGGAATGTAAATATCTTCCCAAATTCATCATACTGTGGGATACCATTCTGGATGACCGGATATCCTTTCGCGTCCAGTTTCGCACGGTAAAGAGTCAGGTACGCCTCACTATCCTCATATATGACATCCTCATTTTTAGTGTCATATTTCCGTATTTCCAGGGCAGTAAAATCATCCTCCATTTCAAAACTCTGTACATTTCCAGTCTCCAGCACATCAATGTTCACGGATACGGACTGTACATATCCCTGTTCATATGGGCAAATGGTTTCCTCCAGCACATAGAATCCTACCGGGATATGGTCAATCCAATGTGGCTCCGTGGTTGGGATTGGACGGCCTTGGTCATCCAATTTCAGATTTCCGTTATCATCATATTCATAGCCACTTAGCCAGGTGGTGTATGCATCCCCCTTCTTATAGGTTCCGTCCTCTTCTTTCAGTGGATTCCCCTCGCCATCCAGCTGGGCGCAGTACAAGGTCATTGTGGCCCCCTGAATCTCCTTCTGTGTACGCACGTCTATCTTGGCAAACGCAGTTTTGGTAAATACATTTTGCAAGAAATATTTCTGTACCTCATCTGTGTCCTCCAGCACCAGGCCCATATGCTTGGCCTGAATATATCCCTGCTCATATGGTACCAGCTCCTCCTGAAGGATGTAGGCGCCGAAGGGCAGACGTGTGATAGTATGAACCGCACCGGTTGATTCTGGATTTCCATAAGGGTCCGTACTGTCATCTGTAATCCATGTTTCATCTTTTGTAACTACCTTCCCAGCGGTATAGTAAATCGGCAGTCCATTTTCATCATCCACTGTGCTCTTATCTTCATAAATGGTCTGCCCGTTTCCAGTTCCATCATCCATGACCTGGATAGACTTCACCAGTTCCTTGTTCCCTTCCTCATCCGCTGTATAGGCCAGCATCCGCCCATAATCATCATAAACATATGCCATACCAGACTGGGCATCTGCATAGCAGAGCTGGTTGCCCCGGTCATCCAATACCCATATCTCACCGGTATCTGGGTCCTCCATCGTATCTACCTGTTCCAGGTCATAGAAATACAGGTCAACCGGATTGTTGTCCACTATTATGGTATCCCAGACATTCAGCCCAGCTGGTCCGCTGTCCTGGCCTGTCCTTCGGATTTCCTTGTGGGTACCGGTATTCGTATTTATGATTCTGGTCACTTGCCCATCCTCATACTCTACCGTCACACCTTCGTACTGGTTTTCCCCTGTCTTTTCAAGTTCTACCGCATGGTAGAGAGACAACCTTGCTCCAGATACCGGTATATCAAACCGGATTCCCTTCCCTGTGTAGGTTCCATCCAGCTCGTACAGCAGCTTCACTCCTGGCATGGCCTTAAGGGCCTTTTCCGTCCCTTCTACGATATGCTCAGAGTATTCATCGAATGGTTTCGTTACATACCCATACCAGTCTTTGGTATCTGGGTCATAGGTAATTTCCCTTACGTCTCCACGCTCCTCCAGCTTTTCCTTTCTGCCATGTACCCGGTACATGAGGAGGTCACCCTCATCATTCACCATGATGTCCCCCTCGAATCCTCCGCTTGCTTCCGTCTGCCCCTGGGCATCCGTTTTCTGCAGCACATTCTGGTTCCCCACCATAGAATCACCATCCTCCACCTTATGGATTTCCATCCTGGAAGGATAATCCTCAACCACAATCTGGCTTACTATCTCAGTCTGGAATTTATTTGTATCTCCTGCCACAGGCACCGCATACTGATACCTTGCTGCTGTTTTAGGCTCCCATCCGTCTGTAGTCCCATCCGGATTGCGCTGGTCATGGTAATAGGTCACATCATCCGCATAAATTTCAAATGCCACAGGGCGACTCTTTGTATAACCTTCCGGGGCCTGGACCTCCACCAATACATATGCTCCAGCTCCTAATGGCTTATAAGTTTCAATGTATCCTACCGGGACTTTCTGAACCTGGCCATCCACAACCACCTCACGGATAGTGGAATATGCCCTAAAAATACCGGTTTCATTGCCATCCTGGTCCTCCTGCCTGATAAGTTGGCTTTCATCGTATTGTGGAATCCCCTCCTTATCCAGGCGGACAGGCAGGTCATCCATGCTGCCATTGCTCTCACCAACCCTTGGATACAGTATCTTATTTCCATCCGCATCCAGGACCGGGGTTCCTTTCCAATCCACGGCCTCACCATACAGCACATCACCGATACCAGTGACAGTATTGGTCCCGTTCTTTTCTACATCACGCTTGGCTGCATATATCTTGAACAATGCACCGTCATGGATGATATTGTCCCCTGTCTCGGCATCCAGTTTCTCAATCCGCAGCTTCGTGTTATAGTAGGTATCCTCAAAATCTTCCTGCGCAAACGCCACAAAGTTAAAATCCGCTCCACTTCCTGATGGTATCAGGGTTTCCACGTTGCCGGTATCCGGGTTCACCCGGTCCACCGCTGGTGCCAGTACGGTCCATGGTACCAACATAGGGGCAAACTTACCGTCAATGGCAAGCTGCATCCCTTCCATGGTTGCCACACCATCCCTAACCTCCATCTGGCCGCTGTCTGTCTCATATCCATCATATATCACATCATCCATGGTACCGGCATCCTCACTCTGGGATGTATATCCGGCATAATAGCTTTTTACTGCCTCATTCCGTCCATCCATGTAAGCTGCCTCATATGGTTCTGTGGACGTAAGGCTATGTCCAGGCCGTACCTCCTTATCCAGGCCATATTTAAACACTTCGTAATCACCATCCTGGCCATGTGCCTGGATAATATGAGTTTCCTCATTAAAGCGTATCTTGTACTTTCTTATCAATTCCTCTGGGGTATCTGTGCTATCATATCGGTAATAGGGGCTGCCTGTCTGATAGTTGACATCCGTTTCCCCAGTGTTCCCGTCCTGACTGATATCCGGAACAAAGGGCAGTGTGACTTCTTTTGGGTAATCTTTATTAAAATGCCTGTTTGCCAGTTCCTTATCAATATCTGCCGGTGTCTGCTCTGCTATGACGTAGGTCCCATATGGAAGCATGATGGAATTATTATAATAATCATCCTTCCCGTTCTTGGTATTGCACTGCAACGTAGTCCTGTCACTATCCGCCCCACCACCAGCATCCTTATCCCAGGCAATGGCCAGACGGTCATCCAGTCCCACAAAGATATCCAAATAGGCCGCTGCGGCCTCGGAGGCCCTTTGTAATGCCTGGTCATAGGCCACATCACTGTTTAATCCCGGTTCTGCTGCAAGAATCTCTTTTTTGTAACTATCTATGTCGTAATAGCCAATCGCAAACTGCCTGACCACTTCTACCGGGTACCCTCCAGCTTTCCGGTCTGCTGCATACAAGGCATCAAAGAATTTTGTATAATTATAGGTCCCATCCTCTTTTGTCTCCAACAGCCGATGTCCGATCCCATCCTTAGGGGGCAGGTAAATCTTCTGTACTTTCTCTGTGAATCCGTCTGTCCCAATGTATTCTGAGACAATGGTACCAGCATCATCCACAAAGATATCCTCCAGGTTACTCTTAAGGTATGCCTTAAACTTAAACTGATTCAATATCTTTGTGCCTTGGGAACTGCTTCCCCCATTAAACAGGCCCAGTAATACCGTCAACGGGTCATTGTGGACCGCTCCATAGGTATTAACCCCATCATAGGACGCTTGGGAGATATCCTTTGTCACCTTGATGGACTGTTTGATGGCTCTTTGAAGCATCTGGACCGGCCTGTCTCCCGTTCCTCCGTCCTGTGTAGGTTCATTCTGGCCTGGATATACCAAAGCCTGTGTCTTGATGTAGCTGCCCTCATCCAATTCCGGCATGGAAGCATATGCGCTTACTCCTGCACCAACAACATCCGTCATATACTGGTTATAGGGCATTTCCACCCCATCATATTCAATGGTTTTTTCGGTTGTCACGATACGGTATATGGTCCTCACCGCATCTGTTGTCCCACTCCAATCCATAGCATTGGTAATATGGATTGTATAAGTACCAGCCTGTGTATCATAAACCGCATCCAACGGTACCAATTTTTCACGTTCTACCGTCTGCTCCTGGTCCTCATACGTATATACACGCTCCATCACTGGTATGGGATTTCCGGAGCGGTCCAACAATACCTCTCCGGCCTGGTATGTCTCATAAACCGGTTGATACACCACATCAATGTATGCTGCTATGTCATCACCATAAGGTATGCTGTTTGTAATCTGCCGTTTTTCCTTAATAGATACAGTCTTGCTCTTTAAGCTATATTCACCTTTCTGGTACTCAATCCAATACCCAACCTCACCGGCAGGTCCACCATCTACTTCTGCCACCTTACGGACATACAGCTTCTGGTTTACGGAATCATACACTGCTGGATATGTATCACTGGCTGCAGAATAGTCATACAGCAGCCTTGCATGGTATCCCCCATCTTTTTGATAAATGGATTCCACGGCACCACAATCAAATAAGTTATGCGCTGTGAACCAATCCATGATTTCCTGGGCTGCAAGAGCATTCGTTGCCCCAGTCAGTTCTATGTCGGCCCAGGGGGATGTGTCTGCAGCTGTCTTATATCCAATCTGCCCCAGCATATCATTCACCTGGTCTGCTAGGTAATTCCCATCAATGGCCTGGCCCCACTTACTCATATCCCCTGGTGTTGCGCTGCCACTGGGATATGGAGCCGTCCGGAAACGGTAATATAGGGTTTCCCCGTAAGGTACCTGTTCATCTGAACTGCTATCCGTAGCTGTGCCTGTTTTTATGATGGGGTTCCCATCCGGTCCTATCTTATACTCCCCTCCCTTGGCTGTCTGATACACAACGTTACCATGACCATCCGTTTTAGGCTGTAAAGAGCTGCCGGTAACTACCTTTACGGTTTCGGTCCGGTTTTCGATATCTACCCTGTATATCTTTGCCCCTTCTGGATAACCAGTTATTGTGATATCATATCCCTCTTCTGTTTTATAATTCTCTACAACGAAATCATTCCATGAACCATCCGCACTCATATCATTATAATCGGACAATCCTCCTACTACCTGGGCCTGACCTGCTTCCCTTATTGTGGTTCCGACCTGGGTCCGGTTTGTCTCTGACATAGAACTGCCATTTACGGATAGCTCGTATCCCTCAGAACGGCTTAATTCCATAATATAGTAATTCCCCATCAGCAGGGGCCGCCCAATCCACTGGTCACCGTTAGCCACTACATAATCCGGATACGTAATGGTGCCAAATCCTTCCTCTGAGGATGTAATGGATGAACCATCGTACAAATTTTCCGGCCCTGTCACACCTTCCAGCGATTTTATGTTCCCATCATCATCCAGACGTGTCCCCGGCTTCTCTGTAAAGGCCAGGAACGATGCATCACCACTTTTATCCGTGGTTGCCACAGCTACCAGGTCATTCTGGTTATAGACGATTCCAGACTTTCCATCCGGATGGTACAGGTCCTGCCCGGCAAACAAACCATACACCGCCCCTTCGAGGGTCCCATCTCCCTGAGTCAAACCATAACTTTCATCCTGGTCCGTATTGTAAAGTTCCAGGTCCCTTTTATTAATATGGATTCTCCCCTCGGTCCGATGGTCCCACACTTTAAATGTATAAAGGATGGTTCCTGATGCTCCATATCCGGATACATCTATCGGGTCCAGGTCATCATCTACAAACGATGGCAGGGCTGCTATGATGCTATCACCATCATCATCCCCACTAAACAAGGAATGCAGGAAGCGTGTAATGCCATTCCCCTCTTCCTCTGGTTCATATGTCTGGGTCATGCTGATATCCATTTCATAGGATACTTCCAAAGGATTTCTCACATACTCATACGCTTCATATTCTTCTACTTCTTCCTCATCCGTATCCGGGGCTTCTATGGCTTCTTCCGATTCTTTTTTCGCATTGCTCTGTGTAGCTATGGATGACAAGAGCAAGGATTTACCATGTAAACTTATACTGGCCATTGGCGTTCCCGTATCAGTTCCCTCAGAATCTCCTGATTCCTCACTATTATCCTCGGAGCCACCTCCCTGGCTACCACTTCCGGATTCTCCGGATTCTTCACTCTTATCTTCGGAGCCGCCTCCCTGGCTACCACTTCCGGATTCTTCTGATTCTTCACTGTTATCTTCGGAGCCGCCTCCCTGGCTGCCACTTCCGGATTCTCCGGATTCTTCACTGTTATCTTCGGAGCCGCCTCCCTGGCTGCCACTTCCGGATTCTCCGGATTCTTCACTGTTATCTTCGGAGCCGCCTCCCTGGCTGCCACTTCCGGATTCCCCTGATTCCTCGTTGTTATCTTCGGAGCCGCCTCCCTGGCCACTGCTTCCAGAACCTCCATTCTCCTGATTTCCGGTTCCATCAACCATATTATCTACTGGTGTCTCAATCTCAATAAGAGGTTTTTCTTCCTCTTCTTTCAATATACTGATTATGCTGCGCTGTTCATCCAACTCCAGGTCCTGGCCATCTGGCACAGGATACGTATAGGCCCTTAGGACCTCCATCCTGGATATGGCCATGTTATAGATAGGATTCAATACCCGTCCAACCATATTATTGGCCTTATATGTACCGGACCGGACATCACCACCGGCCTGGGCCGATGTTAAAATGACCGTCTCAATCTCAGGGTCATCATTATGTAGGCCATGAAGTACATAACCGGTTCTGGCTGTTTTTTCCTCCAGCTGGTAGCTGTATTCTAAGTTGATAAAATTCTCATATGTTTCATCCCTGTCTGCCAACATGGCCTCCATAGCAGCCGTATCCTGGCCATGATTGTCCTCGTCATCATTCTGTACATGAAAATCACATGTGGAAGCGCATAACTCCTGCTCTGCCATCCACTGCTCACGTAGGCGTTCATTCTCTTCATCACAGTTGCAATCTTCACTATCTTCTCCCTCCCCTCCCTCATGGTCACACTCAATCCACTCTGGAGCTGGATGTCCCATGCAATAGGTCTTGCTGTAATTATAAAAGCGGGCATCACTGTGGCTGGCCTGTCCATTAGTATCTGTCGTGATGGTATCGCAGATATAATCTGATTCTGGTTCAGGTGTCATACAGTTTAAATACACCTCACCGGTTGTTCCGTCCGGTTCCCCTTCGGTGTATCCTCCCTCATTTATCTGCGAAAAATCAAAATCCTCCCATACATTAAAGATTGTTCCTTCCAAAGGTTGGTTCGTCTCAGCACAATATTTTTCAAGGTCTATGTTATAGTTACTCTCAAATGTTTCGGAATGACGGTAAACTTCCCAATTGGGTTTATCCAGTGGAACCTCCGAAGGATTAACTTTAAATTCTACATTAGCTGGTTGAAACCCGGCATCTAACCGCCCTAGTTGTACCTGCTCTCCTGGCGGGGGTGAAAATATATACGCATAATATGTTGCTTCGATTCCCTCGATATCTGCAGATGTAATGATTCCTAATGGCTCCTGTGAACCATTATATATAAACGTTATACTATTTCCATCTGATGACAGCTGGTAATTCCAGTTGGAATCCGGAAATGTCCATGCAGTATCTTTTAATTGTGGACAAGTACTTATATCAAGTGTCAATTCATAATGCCCATCTTTTAAGGTCATTTTTTGCTGAGTACCATTCCATGATGGTAGTGAAGCATTATTTGCTGCTTCATACCCAGCTACTCCCTCAATCACATACTCTTTCAATTCTTCATAATAATTCATGACATAAGGCTTCTTTAAGACTTCCGCTAACTTTTGCATGGCCTGTTCCATTACTGGCCAATTGTCTTTATATCCTGACATACAGCCCCACATATATACTTGCGTTACTGCATAACGGTCCGTGTCATGATAATTTCCTTCTCTTAGCATCCATTCATACGCCACTGTCATGGGAAGATACCTGTCAAATGAGCCTATAACAGGCACGGTCTGGCCCGGTTTAGCTTCATATTTTTCATAAGTCATAACTGTATTGTCTGGTAGTTTTTTTCCTTCCGCAATACAGAATGCAGGGACAGCACCATCAACCAAACCAACCTGATAATAATTCATTGAATGGTGTGTTTTCCCAAATGCATTAAATGATTTTCCCTTAAAAATAGGGAGGCTTGGATAATTAATTACTTGTCCAGTATCAGCTGCTGATACTGACTGAGAAATAGATGATAACAGCAATACAAAAGCCAACATCAATACAAATGGTCTTTTTAACCTTTTTATTTTCATTTGTTTTCCTCCAAAAAAAGAGCTATGGAATCTGCTTCTGCAGTACCATAGCTCTTAACAAACTTATATCTCCTACTTTTTAATAAAAATCTGGATTACTCTGTAACTGATTGTATATTCTCCACCGCCTGTAATGTAAACTCCAACACCTGTTTCTTCCCATTTTGAATTAAGCATATTCTTTTTATGCCCTGACGAATTTAGCCAACCATCAACTATTTGTTCGGCCAAACTTTCCAGTGTATCACTTTTTGATATTCCACCACCTTGTAAATTTTCAGAAGCTGATGAATGTTCCGCCGTTACAGCAGTATCATAATTATCGCCATTTGGTCGAGTATGAGAAAAGTTCTCTACTGCCTCTTCAGCTCTTAACAAAGCATTTTCCATTAATTCCTCATTAATTTCCAAAGCTTCTTTTCCTCTGGATTCCCGTTCCTCATTTACTAATTCCGCAATCCTATATGCCAATTCATATGAATCTATATTTTCAGAAGATTCCTGCTCTGTTTTCTGATGTTCTCTTTCCTTCCCAGCAGCTATTGAGGCATCCGATTCTTGATACACCCAATAAACCAATTTTCCATCAATTGCCATTCCTGGAACAAAATCCTGGCCATCTGGCATTACAGCCGTACATACCGCCCCATTATACAACATAGCTCCATTCTCATTTACAGCGATTTCCTGAGCTGTTGTATCCATGGACATATATCCATTTTCATCAAAGAAGTAATTTTCTCCTATACCATCATGATTTCCATCACACCAGGCCCAGGTAAAAGCTGGATAACTCCCATTATCATTCTGCCACCACCAGCCATTTCCATCCTGCATCCACTGGCCTGCATATGCTGGTGTCGCTGCCAATATGGTTGCTGCCATTGTCATTAACGCTAATCTTTTAAACATATCAATTTCCCTCCTTAAATCAACTGATTCACTGTCAACAATAAAATAATTAATACAGATGTCATGACATAATCCATTATCCCACCTGAGTGATAAGGGAACAAACTTATTTTCTTTTTATCAAACGGAAATAGTAATGGAAGCCCTGCACAGGTAAATAAATCTTGAACCAAGTGTCCCAGATATCCAATACAGAATACATTACCTATGAGATTTTGCCTTCCTATCACCAGCCATGACAATACTAAAAATAGTGGAGAATGAAGCAAACCACGGTGACCAAACTTTCGATTAATAATTTTTGGTATGATTGGGATTCTAAGGCTAATTGTACTATTGACCGTATCAATATCCGGTGCCAATTCTCCCAAAACGGACATTCCCAAAATTAAGCCGGCTACGGGGAGTGTTGGTTCTACTACACTGATAATCATGCCACCAAGAACCACTCCCATTAACTTATGTGCTCCTCCACTCATACCTTTCCACCTTTATCCATCAGTCAACCACCTTAAGGTTTTCACTTTTTAGAACAGAATTATAGTGAGGCGAGTCTTAAAATCCTCCCCCTCCATTTCCTCTTTATTATATCATCTTACACATCCTATGCAAAATAGTTTTTTCTTGAATTATTCCATATTCATTGCTATAATATAAGCATAAAAGGAACAACCGCCCACAAGGTGGGTTGACCTCATTGCTAAAGTAGAAATTCCACCCCGCTACAGGCCAAGTTTTGGGGTGGTTTTTCTATGGTTTCAAATCATTAATGACAAATCAAGTAAATGAAGGTCAGTAATGCTAAGATAAACATTCCGAAGGACATCATGTCCTTAAAATCAAAATGTTTCATAGACATCACCTCCATCCTATGTAAAATGGAGGTCAACGCCACCCTGCAACACGGTTGTTCCATTTCTTTAATATAACACAATCCTTACATACAGGCAACTCTTGCTTTTTTTCTTTACTATCTGTATAATATAAGCATAAAAGGAACAACCGCCCACAAGATGGTTGACCTGTTAGTTAATGGATTAGAAACTCCACCCCTTCACCGGTCAAGTTTTGGGGTGGTTTTTCTATGCTTAAAACATTATCTGATATACGTAAATACGAATGTCAGCAATGCCAGAATGAACATTCCAAAGGCCATCAAGTCTTTAAAATCAAAATGTTTCATCAGCACCACCCCCATCCTATGTAGAATAGAGGCCAGCCACCCTGCAACACGGTTGTTCCTGTTTTTTTAATATAGCATAATTCCTATATACAGACAATATCATTCTTAATTCTTCCATTGGCTCTATGGCAACAACCTTAATTTTTATACTATGGCATTACACTATTTACTTGTCAATGTGCGCATCTTCCATGAAACAGAACTCAGTTCTGTCCATAAATCAGTCTTTCTTTTTGGCTTTGTAAATCTCGTATCCTAATACATAGAGTAATATTAAAAGTAATATCATCCAAATCACTTTCATGTTCCTGTATGTTTTAAGAGGAACAACCGGTCCCACATCCTTATCAGAATAGGATTCATCACTCCATCTACTTTCCTGTGTTTCCTTTTCAACCTGTGAACCCGTTGCAGCCTCCATTTGTATTTCCTGCATCCCAGTATTCACTATGTGTCTACTCATTTCCTGCCCTTTTTTGAACGATTGGTAGGTGTCATAAAAATTAGAAACCAGTCCGACCGTTTGAGGCTCCATTGCCTCTAAAGCAGCATCCATTATTTCTATAACAGGCTTATACGCTCCTCTTCCGACCAATCGGTTGCCATATCCACCCCCTCCACCAGATGAATTCCTATGGACATATTTGATATCATCTTCCGTTCCCGGCATCTCGTCCGGACCATTTAACCATAATTCATCATCTTCCGTTCCGAAAATTCCATCTGAGCCTGGCCGCATGTTGGTCCCATCCTGTTTATCTTTGTTATCATAACAGTCATCCTCAGTTCCATATTGTCCATCCGGCCCTGAGAGAATTTTCTTATCATCCTCGGTTCCCGGTATTCTATCTGGTCCATTCCAGTACACTTCATCATCTTCCGTTCCGAACACTCCATCCGGCCCTGGCCTTAGATTGGTTTCCGGGTAATTGTGGCCGTTTTCTACCCAGTCATCCCCAGTTTCCAGCTTCCCATCCAGGCCCGGATGCACCAGCTCATCATCTTCCGTTCCTGGTATTCCATCCGGCCCGTTCCAGTACACTTCATCATCTCCCGTTCCGAACACTCCATCCGGCCCTGGCCTTAAATTCGTATCTGGATAGTTTTCATTATTATCAATCCAATCATCCATAGTTCCAGGCAAACCATCTAGACCGTTGGATGCTTCCACATCATCCTCTGTCTTAAAGTTACAGTCTGGTCCAGGACGTGTATTCGTCCCATCCCCGTTATCTCTATAATCATCCTCTGTCCTAAAGATACTATCATTTCCGGGATATATCTTATGGCCCTCTTTATCTAAATAATAATCATCCTTTGTTCCATATTTCCCATCTTCCCCTGGATACAGCTTCTCATCATCATGAGTTCCCGCAATTCCATCTTCTCCGTTCAGATAATAATTATCGTCCTTTGTATTCATATAACCATCTGGGCCTGGCCTGCGGTTCACACCATTCTCCAGTTCTTCATATTGCAAAACCAGATATGCATAAGCCTGTGTGTGTCCTGCTATCCTATACACATCCTCTGATTTTATCTGTTTGTCATCTGGAGGATTGGCATCCCCACACATGATTCCCTCTACATATGTTTGGCTGTATGGTTCTGTATACCATCCCAAGAATTCAAAATCTTCCATGGAGGCTGCCGGGAGAATTCCTACTTTCCCATCGTATGTAACCCTCTTCTTTTCACTCCCGCAGTAGGATTTTCCTGTATGGAAGAAAATATCATATGAATTGGCTTCCCAATGCGCGTAATAGATTGTGTCTGAATGCGGCGCTTTTGATTCCGCTGTGATTTTCTCTCCTCCTTCTGGTTCTGAGAAAAATCCCGATAGGGTATATCCAAGCCGCTTAAATACAGGCAGTTCACCGAATGGATGGGTATACACATAGCTTCGCGTTATATTTTGCGTACCATCCCATCCATCATCAAATGTAATGTTATATGATTTTGGCTGCCACTGTGCGTATAAATCAATATTCCCTCCATATACAGCTGTCAAATTACTTACTGGCTGCGTATCACTATATATCTTTCCCCCACCATCCGGCTCTGTTGTCCAATTTTTAAATGTGTAATAATCTCTTTGAAATGTATTGGATAACAAATTCAGTTTTGCAGTGTAGGTACAGTTTTGGACCGCCATCGTACCCTTACCACCATTCGCATGATAAGTAATTGTATATGGATTATTTCTTACATCCGTTTTCTCGCTGCACCTGGTACACCGCTTATAATACGTACCATTATTGGCACCTGTATAATAATCCGCTTCCCAGTTATGTCCTAATGCGTCAATATACGCAGTCTCAGCAGCTCCACATCCCATGCAGGTCCGCTGCTTCGTTCCCTTGGATGTACAGGTAGCCTCTTTTGTTATATACCAATCTCCAAAAGATTGATGTTGGGCCGCCATCCGGAAGGAATCTCCCTCCGGGTCTATATAATTAATCCGGTCTCCTTCGCTGGAAGATTCCGTTTTATACCAACCCTGATTCACTTCTTCCGCAGTCAGATATCTTGATGAACCGGTATAATAATATTTACTATTTGCACCATATGGCACTGTCACGGGAAAATATCCGGTATGTCCAGATGCCTCATCTGCAAGATACCAGGGGCCATTGCCATCCTTTTTAAAGCATTGATAATACTTAATGCTGCTTCCTCCCGTTGAGCTTACACGCTTTACATTGACTGTAATCTGCCAATTATACTTTGCCCCTAACTCACACGGTATATAAAGAGTCCCTGTTGGGTGGTCCTTCACACCAAAATAAGTTTGGCCAAACTCAAATTCGGTTGCCGTGGCATCGATTGCCCTTGCATCTGCAGACATAACTGACAGCACCAAATCAGAAACCTCATCCAGTATCTGACCGTCTTCTGTACTTTCAAACCATGTATTTTCACCCGGCAATGTCCCATTTACAGCATGTCCATAGAAAAAATATAGTTCAGCCAGTTCCTCTTCATCCAGGCTCCAAATATCGTACATGGTTCCATCATAATTTTCTGCTTCATGGTTTGATTTCGCCAAATCAATGTCAACGCCTATTATCTCTGCATCCCCAAATATTCGTTCAGACAAATCCCGGATATCATCCGCTTGAGGCTCCGTGGCTTCCCAACGCAGGGGGGCAAGATTCAAATCTTCCCACTCCAAATCAATCCAAAAACTCTCATTGGTTACGCTACCATCTGGCTCACATTCATACCATGTGGCCTCTGATTCATCTTCATAGTATCCAAAAGCCCTATGACGTACTTCCCCATACCGGTCTGTGAATTGATAATGTTTCCTGCCACCAAAAAGCCCCTTTTTTACTTTTATATACCAACTCGGTACCTCTTCTGGCTCTATGCTTTCAAATCTTATCACTTCAACCGGTATCGCCTGTGAAGGTGTTAATTCGGAGGGTGTAGCTATTGAAGGGGTGGCTATGGGTGGGGTGACCTGTGAGGGGGTAGCTGTGGATGGGGTGACCTGTGAGGGCGTGTCTGGTGAGGTGGATATAATTTCTTTTTCCTCTGATGGCTGCTTCGTTGCCTCTGATGGTGTACTTTTCGGATACGCTTCCTTAGAGTCTCCTATATCTTGGTCATTACTATCTTCTTGACTGGATTCAGCCTCAACATGCATATATTGGTCAGGATTATTGGCATAAGCAACGGTATTCACCATCATAATAACAACCAATAGAATACTTCCTAATTTTCTATTTCTCATTTCAACCCCCCTATATAAGCTATAATTGCAATAAAAATACAAGTCATGACATAATCCATAATTCCACCTGTATTAAATGGAGATAAACTTACTTTCTTATGAATCGGAAAGAATAATGGTATTCCACCAGCAGTAAATAAATCCTGTACCAAATGTCCCAAATATCCAGCACAAAGTACTGGCCCCAAATACTGAAATCTTGCTAACCCAAACCATAGGATTATCAAAAATAATGGCGAATGTAAAAAACCACGATGACCAAATATCAGTTTGTCTAACAACCTTCAATCGCCTTGCCTTCGCACTGTACTTTTACTTTTGCAAATGCAGCAAAGTATCTATCGCATCCGCCTTTATCACAATCACAAAGAGTAATCTGTTTTTCTGTTATGTTCTCTGGATTGATTATGATATTATTTTCAAATCCACAATATGGGCATTTTACTTTTATTTTCATGAATAAACCTCCTTAAACATCTTCTCCGCCAGTTCGCGGTTCTGCCTTTCCTCCTCGCTCAGCATTTTCATGATTATCGCATTTGCCGGAATGAAGTCAGACATTCCATTATCCACGCACTTGATACACCTATCAGGATTATCAAATTGGTTTCTTCCACAATTCCCGCAATCTCTAACTTTCAAAATATCTCTTGCCTCCGCTAAATGCTAATTTTGTTATGCAAACTTTAGCTGTATTTCACTATCATCAATTCTCATATTTGGCATCCGCTCACCCACTTTGAGATATGGACAATTAGCCTGCGCCAGCACCTGTGCCATAATTGGCACCACACTATTTCCGATGCGTGCCACCTGCTCACTAACAGGATATGGTTTTCCTTCAATATCTTTATTAATGATATAGTCCTCTGGAAATCCCTGCATACGCTTAAGTTCTTCCGGCTTTAGCATACGAAGAAAGATATCCTTCAAAATATACTGTTCTCCATTAATTTCAGATACCGCATTTACCAAACCAAACCTGTCCTTTGTTGTGATAGTTCCCAGCGGACTCCCTGCCCCCTGTCCACATCCGGTTCCATAATATTTTATCAGGAACGCAGATATAATCCCGAAATGCCCCGGCGATGTGGTGATGGTATGTAATGGTTCCGCACACCCCTGACCAGTTCCGGATTTATAAAACTTTGTGATAAACGCTGCAACTAAACCATACCGGTTGCTTGTGTCGATTGTTTTTATCGGCTCCGTCAGCAGTTGTCCCCGTGAGTCACCTTCCCGTGTCTCTCCATGGTACTGAATCATAAAGGCGACGGCATTTTGATTGGTCACTACATACGGTTGCGGATTATTTACGACATATTTTACATACCCGTTTGCAATCCGTTTCATGGTGGCATCTGCCAGCGGTCGAGGCCGGTCAAATACGGAACGCCCCAAGTCCGACCAATCAATATAATTGCCGCATTCCAGCCACTTCAACTGGCCATCGGCTCCTCTCTTACTGTGTGTCGGCTCCGGCCATGTAATCGGATTCCCGTCTCTCCGGAAGATTGCATACCAACGCCGCCGTGTTGTCGGCGCTCCGTAATCTGCCGCCACCAGTTCCCGGCTGTCGAAATCATATCCCAGCTTTTTCATGGCCGCTATAAATCGTTTGTAATCCTCTCCGGCCCTTTCTTTTATTGGGTACCCTGCCTCGTCCAGCGGCCCCCACTGTTGTATTTCCTCGACGTTTTCCATCAGCACAACGGCAGGAAGAAGTGCTTTAGCGTGCTTGTACACTGCCCACGGAAGGATTCTAAGTCCCTTGTTCCGCGGCTGTCCTCCCTTAGCCTTGCTATGGCTCGTGCAATCTGGAGAGGCCCACATAAGCGCTACATGGCGGCCCGCAACATACTTTTTAAGGTCAACCTTGAATATATCCTCTGTCAAATGCAGCGTATCCGGGTGATTAACCTTATGCATCCGAATCGCCTGCGGGTCATGGTTGATTGCAATATCAACCGGTCGCCCCAGTGCCATCTCTATTCCCACGCTTGCCCCTCCGCCACCAGCGAAACAGTCAATAATCAAATCGCTCATTTTCAAAAGGACCCGCTATAGCTTTTCTCCGGCCGGAGGTCGGCTCCTTTCTAAGTTTTCAAAATTTTAATTTTCGCAATAATACCAGAATGCCTCGATGGCTTCTTCTGCCTTGTTTCTGGTATAAAATCGCTTTCTTTTGTCTTTCTTTCGCCATAAAGGCAACCCATGCATTTTTCTGGCATTGTTAGTACCGTGGTATTTCATAACAGTTCCTTTCTACCGGCTCTCTGCCGAAATCTTAATCTAATACCTTATTGACGTTCTTAACTTCTGGGTGCTTTTCTAACCACGAAACAGCTTTTGCGGAGCTGCTAAACCACTTTCTTTCTGCATGTCCATTATCGTATGTACCGTTTCACTATATTTAAACTGCTTCCAGTCCCCCAAATCTCCCAAATATGCAGCAAAGGAAAAAAGCAGGATAAAATACACAAACAGAATAAATCTAACTGTACTTTTTCTAACTCTCACAACCATCCTCTTTTTTTTGATATGCAGCACCATATCTACTTACCATATGTGTTTGCAATTACGATTGCATAATCATCAAGTTGTCCGATGGGCATATCCTTCAAATTTTCACCAACCGCATAAAAACCCACATTATGCATTACACATCCATCTTCCGGACAATATGCCTGATAACATCCGTACTTTATTTCCATCTCAATGTCTGTACTATAGGACAGGATGATATCCCCCTGAAATACTTCCTTGCCTCGCATATCGGTTTTCTCTGTGCTTACCCCAACACTGCGAATCGCAATATCATACCAATTTTCAAAACCAATCATAGCTCCACCATCCGTAAGTTCTATGATTACCCACTCCTGTTTTTTTTCATTAAATCCTCTTATTCTCATATAATCCTCCTTGATAAAGAAATAATTTAATAACATACTATTTTATTATTAATTAACTCAACTCCCCCAGCCACTGTTCTGCCCCGGGCTACCGGGCTACTCTTCTGGCCGCTACTCTGCCCCGGGCTGCCGCTCTGCTCTCCCGACCGCTGCTCTGCCCCAGGCTGTCGCTCTGCTCTCCCGGTTAGCTGATATCCTTAAGATTCCCCCAACATCTATTCCAGCCATAATACTCATCCATCTCACTCCATCTATCACCACACCAACTCTATCATCCATCTCTATACCGGTCCCACCAGCTTACACTGCTGCCTCCCCGGTTCCTTATAGTTCTCCTCCTACCACTACAGCTACAAATATTACATATTTGTAGCCTATTATCGTGACGGTGTAGATTTCCTAGAAACTTCTTATTATATACGGCTTCCTGGCCGGGGAAATCTGACAATATAGATTCCTACTACTTCTCCACCAGAATATCTGCAAATAATACGCCCAATGTCTGGAATACCTGGATATCAATTTTCACCATCCGAAGCCGATGACCTTCTATTGATACCTGTTTTGTGAATCGGTCTGTATCTGCATCTATCCAGTGCAGCTTCTTCCAGTATTGGAGCTTAGTTTCAATCGTTTCATATTGATTCTTGGCCAGCAGCCTATCAATTACATTCCTGGGAGCCAGGATATACCCCCTATGTATCCTTACCTTTCCAGACTTGAGGAGGAAATCAGCCACCCGCACAAATTCCTGTACACATATATCCCCCTTATTCATCCTGTTCTTGTTCTCCTATCAAGGTATTTACTGCTGATTTTTTGAGCATATACACTCTGTACATCTTTCTCTGTATCGTAGCTGGGTACGTATAATGTCCATCATCACATTTCAATATCCCTATATCTGCCATGACTTTTATCATTTTTTTTCTAGGAATATTTATCAATGCTCTCTCTAAAATATCCTCAAAATCATCTGTCTTAATACGGTAATAGTTTCTGCTACTCGATGTCTGGTAGGCAGAATCAAGCCACTTGGCTTCCTTGGTAAGTATAATCAGTACATGTATCACTTCCTTAATCCTAAATTCCACCGGCGCATTATTTTGTATATAGCTATCAACAAAAGTATTGAGGTATTGCTTTTCTCTCTGTGTTTTTTCTAAAAGTTCTATCAGTGCATTGATTTTCTTTTTGAGCCTTACAACCTCACTATTCTCACCTTTGCTCTGCCCTGATTCTCTTTGTACCTCCATCCCTGTAAGCATTCTGTCACCCCATTTTTTCAGTTCATGTAATATAAGGTAATTTTTATTACATCTAAGAATGTTTAAAAAACATATAAAACCTTGTAATTCAAAGGTTTCTTTGGTAATATAATTCAAGTGTTTAAAACTAGGTGTTTTAGATGTAATATATTCGTCAAATGGTGATGAATATATTACATCTTACGATGGGGGTTTTTGAGGATGAATATTACTACAGAGCCGATAAGAAATAAGAAACAATTACATGCTATTTTGGGATATTTAAAAGAGAATAGTTCATCTCGTAGAAAAGCACGCCTACGTAATTTTGTTATTGCAAAAACACAATTAAATACTTCATTGCGTATCAGTGATGTCCTACCATTAAAAGTGTCTGATATCATGCATTTAAGTGGTAATTTCAGAAGGTATATAAACCTAAAAGAAGATAAGACAGGTCATAAGCAGCGTATAGCAATAAACGACCCTCTTAAAGAGACTCTTCGCATGTATATAAAAGAGATGGGCTTAGAATATGATGACTTTCTATTCCCTGGGCAAACCCCCAATAAGCCGGTCACTACTACACAAATACATCGTGTTTTTCAAGATACAGCCCTAGCCCTACATATTGATAATTTCAACACCCACTCTTTACGCAAAACCTGGGGCTACTATGCCTACAAAGAAACCAAAAATATTGCATTAATCATGGAAGTATATGGGCATACTACAGTCCGGCAGACAATGAAGTATATTGGGATAACACAATCCGACAAAGACCGCCTATATAATACGATAGAATTTTAAAATATTACATGCAACCTATGTATTTTGAATTTTTTGATATTGGAAAATTTTTGATATGAAGAATTATCTCAAGAACCTTGATTTTATAAGGATTTAGCAAACTATTTTTTATAAACCTCACTTGCTATATGGTGGTTTAATATTGACATTTAATACCAGAAATGATATGTTAAGTGTAACGATTTGGTAATAAAAATTACCTTTTATTTCATAGTAAAATGGTATCAGTGAAATTTCATCCTGGTACCTTTTATTTTTACCAAAATATTAGTTTTCCAGTACGTCCATCTGTACTTATCATTATTCCTTCTACTGCCAAAATAACAAACGTAAGGTATGATTTTGACAATTCAATCTCGACCAAGGTAAGAATCATCTTTGACAATGAGGGAGCGACAATACCCGCAGATGCTATGGTACTTTAAAATCAAGAAAATTTCTTGATTTTCTGACCCATCTGACATATAATATAGTTAGTGGCAGACGGGGCCAATAATCATCACCACTCCCCAACCTGAGAGGTGTGGATTGAAACATTAACTTATTGGTTCTTTTAAAAAGTTCAGGGGCATCCGTCCCTGTGGATTGAAAAAAATTGTATGACATTTACAATCGTACAATGTATGTGTCAGGGATGGGAAACCATCCCTGTGGGTAGAAATAAGTTATATTACATTTAAGAAAAGGCGTGTAGCTTCGGCTATGCGCCTTTTGCCTTTTAATCGCATTGCCGGTACCCATACAACATGCCACGCAACCTGTATATTTCACGGTTGATGCCCGCTATCTGATTGGCATATCTATCATATCCAATCCAGAACCTGGAGGAGCGTGGAAGGTCATCCAGTTCCCTGTCAGCCATATCCCTATAGGGCTTTGAGTGGCGGAACCCCAGGAGCCTGTCCTCAAGGACACTGCGCCGTTTTTCCAGCAAGGCAATCCTGGCCTCTATCTCCTTGAGTATCCTTTCAATCGTCATGATTTCTTCCCCCTTACCATATCATCATATTTCTTTCGCGCCTTTTGCGGGGATTCTGCGAAAACCACCTTATTGCTATCCAGACTCAAATCATAAGACGGTACCTCGATATCAAATCCTTTAACAAAACTTTGCCCATAATTATAATCCATGTAAATTCGTTTTATGGTCCCTTGTTTGCATTTAATGATGGCTTTTGGACCATAAAACGAATCTCCTTTTTTGAATGGATACCAACTCCCATTTCTCTCATAAGTAATACCAACGACATATAAATACTTATCCGTATCGTGCGTTTTTCCGTTACAATAAAACTCCATAGCATCATCTTTTTCTGCCCTCGTTACCTCCGGGGCGGGTGAATTTAACGATATTTTTCCAAGATTTCGCCGTCTAATGCTTTAATGATTTGATTTGCGTACCCATCAAACCACTGCACCCAGAGATGGACCTTCTCTCTTGTATCATCGTCCAGTATTAGACCACAGGTCTCCATGGTAGCAAGTCCTTTTATTTCTTCAGCGGCTCCTCGTATCTGGGCTATCTGCCCATTCTTCATATACATAGTATCTAATCCTCCTCTTCCTTGCGGCTCATTCCACATTCCGTCATTTCCTCATCGGTCCCATCGCAGGGCCAGTTTGTCTCTCTCTGTTCCTGTTCATCGGCGGTGCTGTAGTACTCGCAGTAACCGCGCCTACTCCATTCACATTTCATAATATATACCCTCCTTAGGCCATAAAATATCCATAGTTTTTTTCATCCCCATACCGACCGCCACACGGTACGTATTCCCATGCGATGATTGTTTCGCATTGACCGCAGACCTTGTGCGTATCCCAATCATATACATCCTGCATGATGATGTCCATGGTCTTTACATTCTGCTCATCATCTGTGTGGACGAATGATATGGTTTTGTCATCCTTTCCAACGACCCTGATGACTTCCCACCCTCCATAGAGTGCTTCACAGTCATATGTCTTTCCGACCTCAAACCTCCTGATATCCATCCCTTGCGCTCACTTTCCTTTCTGTGGGAGGGGAACTTGTCCCCTCCATTATGAATAATATTCCTTTAAACTCAGGAAATACTGATTCGCTTCTTCTTTATCTTCAAAGACTTTGTGGTGGAGATAATTTTCCTCACCTGTCTTTTTATCGATGGTCAACCCTGTAATGATGTAGACCGTTTTAGTGATTCTGTAATCCTCTTTGTTGAGAGTCCCGCGCCAGAACCTTGTCTTGCCTATGCACTTGACTTCATTAAATTGTCTGGTCCTTATGACCACCTTGGAGTCCTTAGTATCCTCCATCACATAATCCTTTATCTGCTCATTTACCAACGAATCATAATACGGTTTGATTAACTTATTCCACTCCGCATCATGCTTACTGATGCGCTCATTCATGGCCTCATCGGTCCATGTCCTGAATCCATCCCCCTGTGACCTTGCCATCTTATTCCTTTCTCCCCTGGAAACCGCCAGGGGACGGATGTATGTTATGCCGCTCTGCTTACTTCCCTGCCTTATGCCACATAATAAGTGATGAAACAATACCGGGTGCTGTCTGGATTGTAGCTGCGGATTGTGTATCCTTCACCGAACTTACCTTTATATGGTTCCTGGATTCCATTACTGGCCTTGCTTACATATCCTCTTGTTAATGATGTGTGATGCGCTCTATATTCCTTCATAATCTTGACCTCCCGCTTTCTGTTTGCTGTTCTCTTAACTTCTGACTATAGTATATCACTTTTAAAAGTGATAGTCAATAGTTTTTGTAACTTTTTTTAGTGATATTTTATTGACTTTCCCCTGGTCATGACTTAATATAGAAGGTAAGAAGGATTAAGTGAGGTGAGCCGATGTTAAAATATAAAATCGATGTAGGGGATGAGTTAGAAAAAGCAGGGATAAATATGTATATAGCCAAAACTACAAAAATCCTAAGTCAGGATACTTTGAAAAAAATTAAAAATGGAGATACAAATATAGCATTGGAATCTTTAAATAGGATATGCGCCATATTGAATATGCAACCGGAAGATTTAATCTTATATGAAGATAATGAAGAAGAAAAAGAAAGGCTGTTCAAAAATTTTCCCAAATAAATATCACTAAAAAAGTTACAAAAACTATTGACTATCACTTTTAAAAGTGATATAATGAATATAGTTAAGGGAGGAACTAAACCTTAATGAATGGCCGGGGCAAGCCGGGGAGAGGAGGAACACATGAACGTGAACATGTCAGAAGCAGCAAGATTAATCTTAGGACTTAGGAATGCCGGATGGGATGAAAAGGATATAAACGATTTTATCCTCTATATCGAAACCGGGGAGGAACAGTACAAACCACAGCAAAAAAATAAGCCTACGGAATAGGCTTAAGGGACAGGACAATGAACCAGGGGAGGGCGGGCTTGCCACCGCTCCCCCGATTCAATACATATTATATCAAAATGGTAAGAAGATATCAATATGTTGGTGATTGCGGGAGGTAAAACAAATGAAGTATGATGTTGTATATTCGTGTGGGCATAAAGGTACTGTTGCTTTATTCGGCCCAACCAAGGACCGTGAAAGTAAGATTGAATGGTATGGGCGTGAAGCGTTATGTCCTGACTGCTATAAAGCAAAAATGGAAAAAAAAGATAAAGAGATGGGGCTGGTTGCCGATGTAAGAATTGATGGTAGAGGGTTGTTTTATAATAAGCCCGATGATGAGGACATAGCAATTGTCTTTTATGGGGACACGTATCCCCATAAAGCCGAAATACAGTCACTTGGTGCAGTATGGACAGATGGGTTTCCCAGTGAAGGATTACTGAATGACATGATTATGGGTGGTTCCGGCTATAAAAGATGGGTGTTGTACACTTCAATGGAGAAATTTGAGGAAACCATTAAAAAGGTGGAATCCATCGCGAAGGTCAAAAATTATCCCAGTGATGTGGATATCATGATGTATTCACAGCAAAAACAAAGACAGTTAGACAAGAGGGAAAGAGTCAACAAGGCATTGGAGGAGTTAGGACCAAGGCCGGAATGGCCGGAGGAAATATCAAAGGTATGGCCGGAGGGCGGCACCTGGAACTGTAAGTTTTACGGGAAACCAGGGAAGTGGAGGATATACATAAAAAATAAGGAAATCCAGATTTCGGATGAACTGAAAGGGCAGATGGAAGAAAGCTATAAAAAACGCCTTGAATGGAAGGAAAAGAAAGAGGCGATTGAAAAGGGGGAAAATATATGAAATACGAAGTAAAACAGGGATTTGTAAAAGCAGAGGATATTAAGGATGATGGTATGTTAATGTTTTTCCTTTCCAGAAATGAGGTGGAGGTATGCGCCACCTACAGGATGGAGCAGCAGATTGAAGAATTGAGAAAACTGGGAACTGATGCCAAAAACATAATGTCTATATGCTTTATGGGGTACGATAATGACCCCCGTGAAGTGTATGATATCCCTGCTGTGCATGAATATCTTAGCAAGCTGCTGAAAAATGTCCCTGAACTGTTCTACTTCATCGATATCCCATCATACACATTTGCGATACTGGTCAACGCAATCTTTGTAACCCAGGACCAGGCGGAGAAGGCCGAAAAGGCCATCCTGGATTATGCGAAAAGCATCGGGGATACAGGCAGGGTGATAACCATTGATTATTATGCCACCCATCAGAATGAACTATTAAAGGAGGCAAACCAGTGAAACAGCAGAAGAAAACCCGGTCAATAGGAGAGAAAATGAAATCCACACATACATACCAGCGGCAGGAGGAAATCCTGCTGGCCTGGGCGGATGCATGGGAGAAGGATTTCAACAAGACCCATGACCTCATACGGATGGCAATAAAAGAACGTGACATAGGCTCCGCCATGCGGTACAGCGACCAGCTTAGGGCGTTGACCGAAAAGCGGTTCCAGGCACTGGAGAACATCATCCATAAGGTCTGTGACCCGGAACGCATCATGAAGGATGCTGAATCCAATGATTACATTATAATGAAGCGGTTATATGAGCAGTGCCGAGGGATGGATATCCACGATACATTGGACTTGATTTTTAGGGCGGAAACGGATGAGGAGAAGGAATTTTTCTCGCTCATAAGTGATTTCCTGATGCAAACCCAGCAGAGGGAAGTGATAGAGAATAAAGGGTTTTAGAACCGAGATATGCCCGGCCTGATGGGGCCGGGTTTTTCTGCATCAAAAAAGGAACGGCCGGGTCCTAATCCCTACTGTCCCTGACATGTGTGACCACATCCTCTATGTCACAGTCCAGTATGTTGCAGATGGTATCCAGCGTGTTCATGCTCACGCTCTGGTTATTCCTCAGACGGTGGAGCAATGACTTACTGATTCCATGGTCCTTTACCAGCTTATATTTCGTGATGCCCTTCCGTTCCATGGTCTCCCATAACTTATCATAGTTATACTATTCCTTTTTCCCATCGTTCCTCCAATCTGGTAAACCTAAATTTGTATACTTCCAGATAAGATAAGTGAGTTCCTTTTCTTCGATTTCAGTGATTGTACAATTATCTCTTTTTTCTTCCAGCGCTTTCATTCTTTCAAAACTTTCAAAATCTTCTTTACTCATACTATCCTCCCCAAAATGTTAATATTACCAATATAGCAGAATGCACAAAGAATTGACCGCTTTTTAAGCTGCAGCAGTCATACATCGGCCCCGGCCTGGAGCGGCTCCACTCTTATCTGCAGATACCTTTTTATGCAATATGTATATTTTCCCTATTCATCACCATCTGCAGACTCATCCTTCCGCACTAATTTTTCAAATTCATCTAGTGATATAGGGCGCATATCTCCTGATTGTAGCTTAAATCTCTCCTGGTTTAAATCTTGATTATTTATGCTTTTTTCCATACACTTTTCCTTTCTTCTTAACTTGGTATATAAGTGAAGCATCCACATAGGTTATATCACCCTTTTTCTCAATCGCATCAAGTTTAAATATACTGCTCCTCTGTAACAGCAACTCCATCTCCCGATAACGATTCACTGCCCCCAGGTATATCCCCCGCATTCTTTCAGGTATTTTGATTCGCATCAAAACCCCTTCTTCAAAACCGGCATATGCAGTTGCTATCTGTTTATCCATTGACGTGGAGGAAAATCCATCACTTATAAATAATGTACCGCTGTATTTTTGATTCAGTTCCTCGCTTGACAGCTTTTTTCCGTCATCCCCAAACAATACCCCCAGATTATCCATCCCCCTATATACAATCTCCTCTCTGGGTATCTCTTTTCTTTCCAGGCATTCAGTTATTGTATCAATGTCCTGTAATATATAATCTGGTACATTAAAATCCTTATTGTTTAGTACCTTGTTCATATCCCGGTACTCACTCCCCATATAATTATACAATGACTTTTTTTCTTGGTCGGTAAGGTCCCTGGAATCCAAATCACTGGCCAAATCATAAAACTCCTGTATACTGTAATCCTCTAAATTTATATCAGTTATTGGTTCTACATCCTCTATTTCAGTTTTCTCCTTAGGCCTTTTTTTCTTGGCTATAATCTTACGCCCATACAAATAGCGTTTTGTGTTAGAAAATCTGGAATGGCGCAGCTGCTCCTGTACAATCTTATCAGCATCTTTTGCATTACATCCATCCTGTAACAGTTCCCGCTTTTGTAGGACAGCAAAGGCCCGCCTAAAATCGTGCATCTCCATCCCATGCTCCCAGGCATATTTACGCATATAGGATTCATCGTAGAATAATCTTTCATTTGGCTGTAATGTTTCGATGTGGTGTTTTAAATGCTCATACAGATAATCATCTTTTAAGCATGTAACCCATCCTTCTTTTCCTCCCTTTCCATGCCTTACATGAATTTTCAACCAGCCATCAGATTGAAATATAATGTCTCCAGGGTCCAATGCCGCCAACTCCGATACCCTTAATCCACTGACTGCCGCCAACCTATATGCATACTTCATCCTTGGGTCCCTGCAAGCGTTGGTTTTCTTCATCATGGTATCAAAGTTAACCATTTTCCCCTTACTTTTTACATAATTTCGCTTCTGAATAGTTTTAAATGCTGCATCATCCGGAAGTTTCAAAGAGGAATCATATTTGGCTAAATGCTTTAATCCATTTTTGGCGGCACTTACCTCATTTTTAGTCCGGAAGTGTTTAAGCTGGTCCAGTATGTAACTTTCCGGTACATCTCCCATGGACGAAATGTTACAATTATTAAACACCTTTTTTACTGCACTATAATAAGTTTTTGCGGTATTAGGATTCAAGTTGTCCTGCAAATATCGCTTGAATCCTAATAAGATATCATATTTCATATTCACCCTTTAATAATTTTAGCCTTTTTTCATTCCAGACTTGCACCTTACTTATTACAGCCTCCAATGAACCCTCTGGTGGTTCATCATCTAAACTCTTTAAGTAAGATTCATATATTTCCTTAATATACGCACTGAGCGTTTCAATTTCTTTTTGCGTGGCCATTACCTCATCAGGCTCATATACTTCTGGTGATTTCTGCATCTGTACATAATCATTTTGGTATTCTTTTAATTTCTCATAGTCCTCTAATAATTCGTCAACCTTGTCACGTATAATCAGATAGCGAATAAAAGTCTTATCCGGAAACATGTAGCAACGCCTAAACCACTGGTCTGCATACATACGTTCATCTGCGCCATGCGTAAACCGGCCAGATATCAAATCCATTACAAAAGCTTCCAGAAGCTGACTTTCGTTATAACCTACACAATTAGCTTTGTCCTGCAATCTCATGGTATCTGCATTTGTTAACTGCAATGGAATATGTATTTCTCCTGCTCCCTTTAATTCCCTGGCCTTTGTAGACTTGCCGGCATCTGGAAAATTATGAGGATATGTTTCAGCTCCCCAACGTGTGTACCAAAAATCTGCATACATACGTTCATCTGAGCCATGCGTAAAGGTACCTCCTACCAAATCAGCAATGATATCCTTTAACAGCTGCTCAATGGTCACGCTTACACAACTGGCCTTAAAATATAATGCTTCCAATTCATCCCTTGATATATGCAGACAATATGTATTAGTCTGCATGTACTTCATCTCTTCTATGGCTCGTCCCATTCTCGTTCCTCCCTCATGCTATCTAACACGTACTATCAGACATATCATTTAACTTCATCTTTATCCCCTCTTCTCGCCAGGACAATCCAATAGCATTAAATAACAAATTATTTTATTATTAAATTATTCAGTAGGATTATTTTTAAAATATAATTCCAGCGCCTCCTGTACTACTTGATAATCCCTCCTACCAGTCATTGCAGCATTAATTTTCACTTGAGCAGCAACACCCGGTGTGAGATAGTATCCACGCTGTATAAGCCCCTCTTTCTCACCCTTTTTCTGCTTTTTTTCTTTCTCTGCTTTCTCTGGCTTATTAACGCCTATCATAGCACTAACTGGGCTGTTAGCCCTTTTCTGTTCTCTTTCATTCAAATTCATTTTTCACAATCTCCTAACTCTTAATATCCTTTGATTATAGACAAAGATAAAGCTTCGTAGTATCCGGTGTGTTCCAATGCCTTTTTTACTGTTTTGCGGTCAATTTCTATATCGTGATATGGACCCAAAAGCCACAAAGCTGCTATCGCATCATCTTCGTTTGTAAAGATAGCGGCCCCATAATTGCTATGCACTTGATATCTCTCCATATTGCTCCTTTCTTCGGTTCTCCGGAAAATTTTAATTTTGTATATATACCCTCCGTTTAAATTTCCGGGTAATTCTCAAGTTTAAAAATTGCCCAACGTAATGCCGCAACGGCTTCTACATCATGTTCTTTTTTAGCCCTTTCCATAAGTTCATATAACTTCTCAATTTTCTTTTCATCCATGGTATTACCCTTCCTCTGTTTCTTCTGTTTCCCAGAAAATATTGATTGTGTATATCTCCGTTTTATGTTAAAATAAATCTGATAGGGGCATAGTCCCTTTCGACATTTTTTCCACCAGTCCTTGTGATTGGTGGTAAAAATGTCGAAAGGAGATCGGAAGAGCA
>ERZ507578.56-NODE-56-length-37661-cov-11.0764_pt1 | contig 37661 bp, 29 predicted proteins | sample MGYA00513436_ERZ507578 | MGnify/ENA metagenome assembly ERZ507578 | reverse complement strand
CGGACAAGAAGAATTTCGCCCTTGAGCATTGTCAGCCAGCCCCTACAGTCGGGAACCCGCTCGAATGGCAGATGAACGGCCACCTATCTTGGTGCAATTGGCCAATGAATATTTAGTTGCAGTAACTTCAAGTAAACTTTGAATTACACTGATTTGTCGCATTTAAATGTTGGTAAAATGCCATGAAATTAGTCGATAGTCCTGGCTTCACTTAGCATATTGTTACCTCAGGCGAGTAGACAAAATCTATACAACCTTCAGTAATACTGAAGATTCGCAGAATTGAAATACAACAGGATAATCTAGAAACTTGCCAGTCTTACAGCCGAATGTCAACATGGCGTGTGCCAAATATCAACGACTAGTTCATTTAAAGTTGGGTCCGCACATGTCCGCCTTTCGAATACCATCCCAGGCTGGAAGGTATTCGGGGCAAGGCCCAGTGGTGAAATTCCACTTAGCAAGCGTTTTTGGCTTGGTTAGTGGAAGACCAGTATTTAAGACGTGGGCTTCGGCTTAAATCTGTGTCCACCACGTCACGGCCATTGCCCAGAATGCCTGGAAGCCGGCCTAGGACGTCTCCACAACAGCAAGTTTACGCTAAGTCGCACTTTTTCCAGCGGGTTTCAGCTGACAGCACTTGAACTTAGAACTTGTCATGATTTAACCATGAATCATGACAAGTTAACTAGCACAATGCGTAGACTATATATTTGGTAACCATTAAATGCAGTCGCCCATATTGACTTACGATGGAAGATGCTGAATCGCGTAGTCCGCCTGTTCGCTTGTGAACTGTTCACCATAATCAGAAGTCAATTGTTCCCGAATCGATTCAGTCGACATAGCCATATCCTTCTGGTAACTTTTGGCCTTTGCCAGTGCATTGGCTTCCCAATCGATACCTTCGAGATGTTCCATCGCATAAGTAACTGCTTCGGGTGTAAAACTCTCGCCATAGGAGGAAGCTAGTTGTTCGCGCACGCCAGCTTCCGACATGTCCATGTGACGCGCATAGCTCTGAGCTTTCTTCAAAGCCGCCTGATGTTCCATCGGCACCTTACTTTCCGACTTGGATGACGCTGTCGGTTTGGCCGATTCTTTTGTCTCTGTTGTTTCTGATTCGTCTTCTGCTTCCGCTGTCTCAGATTCAGTCGTCCGTTCCTGCTGGGCAGTTGTCGATTGACTCGACTTTTCATTGTCTTTGCCACCACTCAAACTAATCCCCACGATTAGTACCAATACAGCGACAGCCCCAAAAATTAACTTCTTTTTCAAAATTATCCCCCTTGTTCAATTCACCTAACTAATGGTTTCAATAATAAAGAATTCTACAGAAGTCTGAGATGACCGTAAAGCTGAGGACTGAATACCTTAATTTATGAAGAGATCGCATCCTCCAGCGTCTGATTGTGCCACTTCCTGCTTAAGAAACAAAGATGTGTATGCTCTGTCATTTTGACGTTTGTCACCTAACACCGTAGTTAACTGCTTCCTAAAATCCGTATTATATTAATGATGAATTTGGACTTAGCCTCGACCGCCCTTGTGCCAGTGGTTTAGCTGAACCGTGAGTGCAAAAAAACTAGCTTCAGAAATTAATTCATTTCCAAAGCTAGTTCACGTTTAATCATTAAACTGAATGTTACACCATCAAGGCACAACATGAGCTGATATTCTTATTGAACTTCAATCTTGCCCGCCGAATCGGCCACCTTTTTCGGTAGCGTCACCGTCAGTAGTCCTGCTTGGTAGTGGGCTTGAATTTGATCACGCACCACATCAGCAAGATGGAACTTACGGGTGAAGTCTGCATCCATTCGTTCACGATGCAACATCCGCCCATCATCGTTACGATCATCCTGTGAGCGATGCGCACGAATCGTTAACCATTCGTCAGCATAGTTCACCGTAATCGCCTGCTTATCAAAACCGGGTAATTCGGCTGTTACGGTGTAATCATCATCGTGTTCGACCACGTCAGTCTTCATGCCGACATGGGCATTCAAAACGTTCTCTGCCTCACGGTGGGCACGTTTTAATAATCTTGCTGGGTAAAGCAAATCATCTAAGTGATGACCTAATAATTGCTGGCGCATATGAATAACCTCCGTCTCAAATCAAAGTTTAGTAAGCCTGTTGGTGAATGGCTTCAGCAAGTAAATCTAAGGCATGGTCACGTGTGCCGACTTGATCCATATCGAAAATAATTGAATCAATGTCGCCACCCTTGAAGTCAAATTGTTCGAAGTAGATATATGGGTCTTCGCCGTCGACCTTTAAGAAAGCGGCTTCAATCTTTTTCCCAAAACCTTGGGCCCAATCGGCATCGGCCATTTGACTAAAATCAGCACGGGTCACGTAACCATGGTCACGAATTAAATCCATCGCTTTGTTGACATCACTATCTTGATAAACCAATTTCTTCGAATCCTCATGAATCTTAGTTTTCGTTTCTACTGGCATCATTGAAGATCTCCCTTTACTTGATATACCTTTAGTTTAGCACCAATTTTTGAAAACGTTAACTATCTTTCTCATTTCCAGTAAATTCGCTGATATTCGGCCTGACTTTTCCCTTTTCAAACTTGACTTACCAATTGCATCACTATCTCAAGGGCTGACAAAAACGGGGATAAGCCTTATAATATAAGCTACTTCGCGTTATAATCAAAGTAACTAATATTATGAAATGAGGAATGTTTCTTTGGACAGTGGCCAGATAATTGTTAATTTAGTCATTATTGTCATTACATTCTTCGTTGCGGCGTTCTTTGTGGCCTGTGAGTTTGCACTCGTTCAGACCCGACCCAGCGCCCTCGAAGAAGAACAAAAAAAGCGTGATAAACCGTCAAAACGGATTGCAACTTCACTTCACATGGTTCGTAATCTGAACGAGTACCTCTCAACAACTCAAGTCGGGGTCTCATTAGCCGGAATCATCTTAGGTTGGATTGGTGAACAAACCACTGAACACTTTGTTCTCGATTTCTTATCAATCTTCAACCTCTCCGTTTCAACGACTGTCCTCCGGGGAATCAGTATCGTAGTTGGGGTCTTCCTATTGACTTACTTGGAAGTCGTCTTGACCGAAATCGTACCGAAAAACATCGCGATCGATATGCCGTTGAAAGTCATGGCGGTCATTACGACGCCATTACGGTGGTTCCACGTGGTCTTCTACCCATTCGTGTGGTTACTCAACGTTTCATCGGCTGGCGTAGTCAAAATGTTAGGGATTCCAGTGGCGAACGAAGACAACGACGTCTATTCACAAGCTGAAATTCTGAACTTGTCACGTAACGCCGTGACTGGCGGTGAGTTGGAACGTAACGATTATCTTTATATGGAACGGGCATTTGAATTCAATGACAAAATTGCCAAAGACATCATGATTGACCGAACGCAACTGGTCGTCATTGATATCAATGACACTGTCAAGCAAGCGATTCGCGTTTATTTGCAGAAACGCTTCAGTCGCCTACCCGTCGTTGCCAACAACGATAAGGATAAGATTTTAGGTTACGTCTACAACTACGATTTGATTCGCCAAGGTGAAGTCGACGATGATATTCGCGTCAACAAGTTATTGCGAAACATCATTACGATTCCAGAAACGACACCAATTCAAGCCATCCTCCAGAAAATGATCGACAAACAAACCCCAATCGTGGTGGTTGTCGATGAATATGGTGGGACCAGTGGTATCGTGACTGATAAAGACATTTATGAAGAATTATTCGGAACGGTCAATGATGAAATCGATAATGTGTCGAACGAATACATCGAAAAACAAGCCAACGGTACTTACCGCATTAGCGGGAAAATGACGATTTATGATTTTGAACGGTACTTCAAGACCGACTTACAAGAATTTGAGGATTCAGATGTCGTTACATTGACAGGTTACATTCTGGACAACTTCCCGAAAATTCAAGCTGGTGATACCATTCAAATCGGCAACTTCAATTTCAAAGCGCTTGATTTTGAAAATGCCTACATCAACTGGTTTGAGGTCAGTTCACCAACGACCCCAGCCACTCCTGATGACAATGATGACCAAGAACAAGCTAACTAGATAGAACCACTCAGCCGCGCTGCTGGGTGGTTTTTTTGTGACATCAATAACTATCGAGACGGGTTGCAGGTCTGGCCTACTCACGTGAATTTCAGGGCGCTATTGGTGGACCCACGACTTTCTCATTTAATAAACTTTAAATTTCCCTTAAGCCGCCATTTATCCGCCTAAACTTAGGCGATTCGGAACCCGTGTCGTTTGCAATTAACTAGTGCCCAGCGTAAACTAAGACTAATGTAAAAACAGAAATGAGGAACGACTGTGAGTGAATCAACGATTAATATTATTTATATTTCCATCGAAGGAAACACCCGCTCATTTGTCACCGGTATGCAAGACTACGCCAAGACCCAGCATGCCGCTGATGATAGCAATCCATTAGTTAATTTAAAGGAAATTACCGAACAATCTGAGTTCGAGATTGAGACTGAACCTTACTTTGCCTTCGTCCCAACTTACCTCGACGGTGGTAACGGCATTGACAACGGGGTCAAAGAATTAATGACCAATGTTCTCGGTGAATATTTGAACTATGACCAAAATTCACGCTACTGCTTAGGCGTTGTTGGCTCTGGTAACCGGAACTTCAACGAACAGTATTGCCTGACTGCTCGGCGCTACGCTGAACAACTTGATACCGATTTCATCGCCGACTATGAACTTCGTGGTACTTCGGTCGATACCGAACGCATCTACAATGTCATCAAGGAACGCTTAGCCGCTTACCGCGATAACCAACCACTCTAACGATCTCAAAAAGGGTCCTAGCAACCGCACGTCTAATGCGCTTGCTAGGACCCTTTTTGTTTGTGCGACGACTTATATGGCATTGATGTTGATTTACCAATGACATGAAGCTCAAATTACCTAATGCTCGATAGCCAATTGCGCCAGAATAGGTCTCCTTCACTCGCCATTCCCACAGGTTCCCGACTGGACGATCATCGGCGAACGAATAATAAGACACATTATCGGCACTTTTAAATCAGGATCCGTGACGCATTAACTAGCACAATCGGCCTATGCCCTACTCGTTGGGCTTATCCTTATCAAAAATCGTTGGCCCGATGATCAGTGATTCAGCTAATAGTGTTTCGTTGTATAATTTGAACACGTATTTTTGATACTTAACTTCGCGCTGCGAAATCATGTCCAAATAGTCGCGTTCCCGTGCTAAGGCGTTCATAAATGCGCGCATTTCCAGTTCCTTTTCCGCCCCCGTAAATTCAGGATGGCGGACAACATCGAACCAGGCACGCGTAAAATCACGCGTTCGCGTCCGCTGCTTTTGCGTCATCAAATCAAAAATAACGGACTGTTTCACGTTCGCCGGCAAGTACATTTTTTGGACCGTATCAATGGCCTGATGCACCATTTCAACACGAATTTTATCAATCTCACTGGTTGCTTCATCATCCGTGATAGCAGGTTTTAAGAGCCACCGAAAGATAATCGTTGGGACCACCATGCTCAGAATAATCAGGGTGCTAGCCGCCATCAGCACTAGATTAAAGTCCGTTCGCCCAACTGCCGTATCCGCTAAGGTGTAAGCCAACGCCAAGGTCACCGCCCCGTGTACACCACCTAGGGAAAAAATCCAAGCTGGGCGATTTTTGAAATTTAACCGTAACCGGCCGTAAACATACCGAACCAAGACCGTGCTGACATACAGGACAACCCCAATCATCAAAAAGTTCAGGGAGCCATGTCCAAAGTGGTCGTTCACCAAAATTTGAATAAACATAAAGCCCAGCACCACGAATACCATGCTGTTGAATATTTCGGTAATCATGCTGACTAAGTCGAAGGCAAAATGTACTTGCTGCGAATTGAGTAGTCGACTCCGCTGGGCTTCCGCATTGTGTACCAACCCCGCAACGACCACGGCAATAATTCCAGACACGTGCAGGGCTTCGGCAGCATAATACAAAATAAAAGGCGTAATAATATAAATTAACAATGACGCATTCAAGGCATTATACGAGGACCGAAGCCACACCTGGCGTGACAGCACCAGAATCCAGGCACTAACAAACCCGAACAGCACGCCTCCGCCCGCTGAAATCATAAAATCCATCATCGTTTGGCCGTAATTGATATAACCGTTGGCATACCATAAGACAGCCATGTTCAATAAAATAATGCCGGAAGCATCGTTGAATAGCGACTCCATTTTCAAGAAGGTGCCCTCAGTGGTCGGCATTTCTAGACCATTCGTCACGGATTCCATTGCCGTCGCATCCGTCGGTGTACTGATTGCCGCGAGAATAAAGGCTAATGGCAAACTAACGACGCCCAGTGCGGCTAAACTAAAGCCCGCAACAATCATCGCCAGAATAACTAAAACCACCGTTGTTTGAATAATGTGTTTGAATTCCTGCCCAACGACATTCAAGCGCGTTGCTTGACCTTCGAAAAATAGTAACGGTGCAACAATTAGGCCGATGAAAATCTCAGAATTGAATTTTTCAATGTGGTTGCCTAAGATGGGCACACAAAACAGGACCATTCCCACTAACAGGCTAAGATAGTTGACCGAGATTTGTGGTATTACCCGGGAAATAAAGATACTCACAACAGCTGCGATGACTAAAATAAAGGTCGAAATCATTAAGTTCACGTACTCACCCCATTTTCAATAATTAACTTAGATGCCCTTGCATAGCCTTATCTGTCTGGTCATCGAAGTAAAAAAGCTTCCAGAGTGACTGGCTCTGAAAGCTGATTTGCATTTTAATCGCACAACCTAACCGTTTAATAAATGTTCACGGCGTGCGCGCCATAACACTAATGCCAAGCTTCCGAGCATCAAAACCGTCACCGTGATAAATAGCAACGAGTATGAGAATTGGGCCACCATCATCCCACCGAACAGTGGTCCCACGGCCCGGCCCAGCGATAATGCCATGTTATAGCGGCCCTGATACTTGCCGCGTTGATCATCCGCCGCCATGTCGTCGACCCATGCTGGTGCGATTGGCAATCCAATCACTTCACCAATCGTCAAGACGACCATGATAATAATAAAATCAACATATTGGCGCGCAAAAACGAGTCCTAAGAACGACAACGCAAATAAGGTAATTCCAAAGCCAATCTGGGTGCCAATTTTGAACCGCTCGTTAAATAGCGACACGATTGGTTGACTGACGATAATCAGCAAGCCATTGATCGTCCAGACTTCACTATAGCGCCTGAACGGAATTCCTAAGTTGGTCATGTGTACGGACAAAATACTCTCCCACAGCGCATAACTGAGATAAATCGTAAAAATCATCAGGCAGATCATCCAGATCAATTGACGATGATTACTGGGAGTCGTATCCGCAGCCTTAGTTGTTGCCGTCGCTGTCCGGTGCGCCGGTGTCACGTTGAAGGTACTGATCGTTATCGCCATCAATCCCAGATAACAAATCGTCGTCACGATGAAGACCACACTAATCCCTAGGTCTAGCAAGTAGCCGACGAGTAACGTCCCAATAACGACGCCGACGTTGAGGGCGAGGTACAACATATTGAAGACGTACCGATTAGACCTCGTCGTCACCGTGGCCGCATACGCATTCACGACCGTCATACTGATACCGTCACCAAAACCGACAATAATTAAACCGATCGCGTATGGCCATAAACTATGCCAGAATATCAGCGTTGCCAGCATGACGGTTGAAATCCCGCCACCCAGTAAAGCTGTAAAGTATGGCCGCCAATGGTCAAACAAGTGTCCACCTAAGTAGTTGCCGGCAATCATCGCCATCGACATCAAAAATAGCACAATGCCAGAAAAAGTCAGGCTCTGTTTCAAATAATTATGCATATAGATGGTTGTGAGTGGCCACATGAAGGCCGCCCCCGCGTTGTTCAGCAAGTTAGCCAAAAAGAGCCACCGCAACCGAACTTCTTTTTGCATCCGCTCACCTCAGTTCTAAATAATTTAGTTAACTCATTGTCAAAACTATCCCTAGCTAGTATACGCTACTCGGCCGGGTTTACCACCCATCAGCCTCAGCAGGACCCACACAGTTGAGCAATCTAAATCAGGACACCATTGGATTGTTCAGCAGGCCGAACCGAGACACATTTTGCGATAATAACTCGGACTTATCAAAAAAATTAAAATTGAAATGTCCGGTTTTTGAACCTGATTGTCGACTCATACCCCTAATGATTGCTATAATATAATAAACACTGCCAACAAGTGTAACTTACAAACAATTGAGGTGACAACATGGCGAATAATAGCTTTGGGTTAGCGTTAGGATTCTTCGTAATTCTGCTGCTTTGGATTTATCAACGCGTCCGTATGCCAAAAATGCGCTCACTGGCGGGTTACATGTCACGACGCGCCATCCAAAACGAGAAGACGTGGCGGTTTGCACAGCGCTTTTATTCAATGGTTGGTATCGAAATTTTCTCCATTTTATTAATTGGCGCTCTGGCTGGCGGCTTATTCCAGATTGCCCTATTACAAAGCTTTAAGTTTCAGGCCATTGCCTTGGCAGTTGGCCTAATTGTTCAAAACATGGCCACCGAACACGAACTGAAATTACAGTTTCCTAAACAGTCGCAATCGTAATTCCAGTGCTTTATAATTGACCATTTCGATTAATTGCTTAATATTGATACTGGTAGTTTATCCTAAATAACAATTGACAAGCATGTTTCAGTTTAAAATACTCTAAGTAAAGAAGTGAAATTGATGAGTAAAGAAAAAATTGCCTTATTCACCATCTTTGGTGGAACTGGTGACCTTGCCCAACGGAAATTATATCCGTCGTTATTTAAGCTATATCAAAAAGGTTATCTCCAGGACCACTTTGCCGTGATTGGCACGGCGCGTCGTCCATGGACTGATGAACATTATCACGAAGTCATTAGTGACTCACTGGCTGATTTAGACGCTGACCAAAAAGACGTCGACCAATTTGCCAGCCATTTCTACTATCAATCACATGACGTGACTGATGCGCAACACTACATGACCCTGAAAAAGTTATCAGAAAAGTTGGACGCCCAGTATGGTTTACAGGGCAACCGGATTTTCTACTTAGCGATGGCCCCCAATTTCTTCGGGACGATCGCGCAACACTTGCGTTCTGAAAATATCTTAACGGACAATGGGTTCAACCGGGTGATCATTGAAAAGCCATTCGGTCATGACTACGCCAGTGCTAAAGAATTGAATGATCACTTAACGGCGACCTTCAATGAAGACCAAATTTACCGGATCGACCACTACCTTGGTAAGGAAATGATTCAAAATATCACGGCTATTCGGTTTGGTAACAATATTTGGGAATCACTATGGAACAACCGCTACATCGACAACGTGCAAATCACCTTGAGTGAAAAGCTCGGTGTCGAAGAACGGGCCGTCTACTATGACAATAGCGGGGCCTTGCGCGACATGGTCCAAAACCACATCTTACAAATTCTCAGTCTATTAACGATGGATCAACCCGTCGAATTCACTGAAAAAGACATTGATGTTGAAAAAGTCAAGGCACTGCGGAGTTTACGGCCATTGAAGCCCGAAGAAGTGGCAACTAACTTTGTTCGTGGGCAATATGGTGCTGGCGATGACGGCGTTAAGGCTTATCGTGATGAAGATAAGATTTCACCAGATTCCAACACCGACAGTTTCGTTGCCGGTAAGATCATGATCGACAACTATCGCTGGTCAGGTGTGCCATTCTACGTTCGGACTGGTAAGCGTTTGGCTGACAAGTTCACGCGGATCGACGTGGTCTTCAAGCGGCCAGTCGTTAACATTTTCAACCACGAAGATGTGCTTGAAAATGATGATGCGTCAACCCGCCTTGATCCAAATATTCTCACCATCAACGTTGAACCAACGGAAGGGTTCGAATTACGGATGAATGCCAAGGCAGTCGGCCAAGGCTTCGCAACGACACCGGTCAAGCTGAACTATTCCCACGACGCTGAAGCGACCGCGGGCAGTCCAGAAGCTTACGAACGGCTCCTACATGATGCCTTGAATGGTGACGCCACGAACTTCACCCATTGGCAAGAAGTTGCTGATTCGTGGAAATTCGTCGATGTCATTCAGAAGTATTGGGACGAACATCAACCGGACTTCCCTAACTACCGGCCTGGGACAATGGGCCCAGACGCCGCCGATGAACTCTTGCACAAAGACGGTCATCGTTGGGTTTACCGGAACTAAAGTATTAATTTAAATTACTGAACAAATAAAGGTTGGCATGACTCGCGTGAGTGATGCCAACCTTTTTTATTGTGCATGAAACCTGCTACTACGGGCCTAGATTTGCTCGTTAGGTAACTCCCCACCGTTTTGACTTATCAGCGCCTATCAAGGTCCAACAATAGGCGTCAGTTGGCTTGCAGCTCATTAGTCGGCGCAGACCCGCTCGTTTGCATGATTGCCAAACCAACTACTCATCGCCCCTGCCCAGACAATGACTAAGCTAAACTAGGATTACGCTCCCGTCGCACTCAGCCGTTCACAGACTTGCATCAGTCGCTGAACACCGACCTTCAAATCCGCCAATGTCAGCCCGGCAAAGCCTAACAAGTAATAGTCGGCTGAGGGCATGGCCGTCCAGTTGGAATTGAGCGGATAGATGCGCACTTGCTGTTGTTCCAACGCTTTCAGTAAGGTCGCTTGGTCGATACCTGGAATCTGAACGACCAAATGAACCCCCGCCCCCGTCATGATGGGCCGAATCTGTTTGCTTCGTTTGAGTTGATCACACAAGCAGCGATATTTTTGCCGATTCGTACTACGATTACGACTCAGATGCCGATAGTAGGCGCCATCATCAAAGTAATTGACCATCGCCTGTTGCAACAAGCCCGCCACCATTTCTGCCTGATACTGATAGTGTTGGTGATAGACCGAGACCAGCCGTGGTGGTAAGACCAGGTATCCCATCCGCAACGTCGGGTCAATGCCGCGCGAAAATGTGCCCAGGTATGCGACTTGGTTGGCCGCCGCTAATGACTGGAGCGCCGGCAATGGATGCGCACGATAACGATATTCACTGTCATAATCGTCCTCAATAATCAGGTGGTCAGCCCCTGCCCACTTTAACAACGCCAACCGTTGCTCAATCGGCAGGATGACACCTAATGGAAATTGATGCCCGGGAGTCGTATAAACGACTTGCGGATTCACTCGCCGGACTGTCGCAAGATCCAGTCCATCGGCAGTTACCGGGATATTCACCGCCGTGTGGCCATAGCTGGCAGCTAAGTCCGATAATCCCCGGTAACCCGGATTTTCGATACCGAGTGTGGCGCGCGGTAAAATACTCAATAAAATGCCGAGACCCGCTTTGGCGCCATTGGTAATCACAATTTGATCCGGGGTGGCGTGTACGCCCCGCGTCGTTTTAAGAAACCGCACCAGTGCCGCCCGCAATGCTGGTAAGCCCTGGGCATCCGGATAAATGGCGGTCGGTTGCTGTTCCGTTTGTCGGAGGGCTAAGCGCACTGCGCGTTTCCATGCATTCCAGCTTGGGGACAACAGTTGGGTCACGCCGTAACGAAAATCGTATTTAACCGGGATGGGTGTCTTAGGGGCCACAATTTGATCCGCACTTGGTTGGTCCGGTGACCAATCCGCCTGGTCACGATAATAATAGCCGCTGCCAGGAACGCTATAGACGATTCCTTCCGCGACCAGCTGATCATAGGCTTGCGCGACGGTCGTTTTCGACACACCGAGATTTTGGGCCATTTTACGAATCGACCAGAGTGGCTGATTGGCTCGCGTGTCATCATAATCAGCACGTAATTGCCGGTAAAGTTGCAGGTACATTGGTGTTCGTTGTGAGCGATTTAGTGGCATTTGACAACTGTCCTTTCATTTTTGTCAAAATTGTCTATTTTTCAGATGACAATTATCCCCTATTATAGACGGTAATCACCAGGAGAGGAAGGTCTCAATATGCAAACGAATATCCGTATCCAGCAAATTCAAGTCTCTGGCATCCGCCGCTTTGACGAAGCCATCAGTACGATTCCTGACATTCTCAAATTAACCGTTGGCGAGCCCGACTTACCGACACCCACACACATCAAAAAAGCGGCCATTGAGGCCATTCGTGATGATTGGACCCACTACTCACCATTGATGGGTTTCGCCGCCCTGCAGCACGCGGCCAGTACTTATTTTAATCAAAAATATCAATTAAATTATGACCCAGAAGAAATCATTGCCACGGTCGGTGCAACAGAAGCGGTTGCCACGGCGTTACTAACGATTCTGAATCCCGGTGATACGGTCCTGCTCCCGACGCCAGCATATACGAGTTATGAACCGGTCGTGTCCATGGCCAACGCACAGTTAGTTCCCATCGATACCACCACGACCGGCTATAAATTAACACCGACCGCGCTGCAAACGGCACTGGATGAGCACGTCCTCGACCACGTCAAAGCGTTGATTTTAAATTACCCGACCAATCCAACTGGCGTGACCTACACCCGAGACGAACTGCAAGCGCTCCAAAAGGTGATTGCCACGGCTGGCATCTATGTCATCAGTGATGAGATTTACAGCGAACTGACTTACGAGCAAGCGCACACCGCCTTTGCCACCTTGTATCCAAGCAAAACGATCACCATCAACGGGCTCTCAAAATCACACGCGATGACCGGCTGGCGACTGGGCTTTATTTTAGCCCCGCACGACCTGATTGCCGAGATGAAGAAGACCCACCAATACCTCGTGACCTCGACCAGCTCAATTAGTCAGGCCGCTGGAATTGAAGCGTTGACCAATGGCTTGGATGATGGCCCCGAAATGCGGTCCGTTTATCAGGAGCGGCGTGATTATATGGTCAAGCGACTCAGTGAGATTGGCCTCAATTATATTTATCCGACCGGCGCCTTCTACATCTTCGTGCAGTTGCCGACTGACTTTAAAGGCTCGAGTTGGGATTTTGCAACCCGGCTTGCCCACGAGGCCCATGTCGCAGTCGTTCCCGGTTCCGCATTCGGGGCCAGTGGCGAAGGTTGGGTTCGAATCAGCTACGCAGCCAGCCAATCAGTCCTCCGTGAAAGTATGAATCAACTTGCATTATGGCGGGTCCAAACCGCTAGTCAGGAGTAATCATCACATGAATTTATCAAACGCCCACATCATCACCGCGATGGTCACACCATTCGATGAACAGCACCACATTGATTACCAGCAACTGGAACAGCTCATCGAATATTTGCTAGCGAACGGGACTGAAGGTCTAGTCGTCGGCGGCACGACTGGTGAGGGTCCCACGTTAAGTATTGCTGAAAAACGCGACTTGTATACACGGACCGCCCGTTTTGTCCACGGCCGCGTGCCAATTATTGCCAACACTGGTAGCAATAATACCGCTGAGACCATCAAATTCACCCATATCGTCAGCCAAATTATCGGCATCGACGCCGCGCTAGTCGTCGTGCCACCATACAACAAACCGAATCAAGCTGGGATGCTCGCCCACTTTACCGCGATTGCGGAACAGGGCGGACTCCCAGTCATGATCTACAATATTCCCGGACGCGTCGGCGTAAAAATGAACGTTTCAACCATTCTGACGTTAGCGCAAAATCCAAATATTGTCGCGGTCAAGCAATGCGGCACTGACGAGGAACTGGCAGCCATCATCGAAGACGCGCCCCGCGATTTTCTCGTGTACACTGGCGAAGATGCGCAGACCCTGACGGCGTTGGTCTACGGCGGACAAGGCGTTGTTTCTGTCGCCAGTCACCTATTTGGGTCCGAAATGGCAGCGATGCGCACTCATTTAACGACAGGCGAAGTTGCGGAAGCGGCCCAAATCCAGCGCCGACTGATTCCAAAAATGACCGCCCTCTTTAACCAGCCCTCACCAGCACCGGTCAAGGCCGCCCTGAACGCACAACACCATCGGGTAGGCACACCGCGCTTGCCAATCCTACCGCTATCGACCAGTGAGCAACGTCAACTACTCAACTGCCTAGCCTAATGCAAAACGATTGGTTATCACGTGCATCTGGCGTATACTGAGCTTAGAATCAATATTGAAAAGTGGTGACCAAATATGTGTAGTTGGGCTTTTACAGGTGGCATGCCATTCATGTGGATGGGTGGCTCCTTTGGCATCATCGGTTTCTTGATTTTGCTAGCCGTGGGCGCCTATTTTCTCGGCACACGGTCACGCCATCATGACTAATATTAGTGGTGGTCGGGTTGACCAATCAAAAATCGCGATCATTTTGAGACGTTGCTCAAGATGATCGCGTTTTTTTGTGTTGTGCATTAAGTGCAGTGGGTGGCTGAGTGTGCATGAAACGTGTACCAGATTTGGAGGCTGAATTCTTGCGCTGTTACAAAGATCGTCGTTGTCGACATTCAAGAGGAATGCTAACAACGACGATTTTGTTTGCTCGCTGTGTTGCCGACCTGTATTTCTAGGTATTGCTAGTCCAAGTATGGATTGGCGTCGGCCACACTTACCGCAAGACTACTTTACAGTCCATACGCCGACTTGAACAAGCTAGCCGCTAATCCCAGCGCACCGATGCCAATCACAATTTTGAGCAACTGAGCAGGCACATGTCGAACAATGTGTGGTCCAAGACTACCACCAATCAAAAAGCCGATTCCCAAAGGTATGACATAGTGCCACTTAATTGGCGTCTGCAAGCCATAAACAACGGCTGACACGATGTTCGCAAGTCCCAACGCCAGATTTTTCTGAGCATTATACACCGCAAATGGCGTATCGCTAATAAACGATAAAATCGACAACATCAGGACGCCACCAGCCGCACCAAAGTAACCGGTGTACGTCCCCACTAGGAAAATCCCGAGCCAGGCCAATGCCGTGACCCATTTGGGCGTAACGACGACTTCTCCCGGCTGCTTAACGTGAATATGCCGTGGAATCAAAACTAACACGGCGGCGACTAAAATGAAAAACGGCACCACTTTGGCAAAAGTCGCGGCGGGAATCACAAATAACAAAATGGCGCCGACGATACTGCCAATCAACGTCAGTGGTAATAAAACTTTGAGCTCGCGGCCGTGCCCTCGTAATTCACGCCGCGACGCTGGTACGGCGCCAAAACTCGTAAAAACTAAGCCAACCGTATTGGTCACATTGGCCGTCACCGGTGGCAGGCCCAAAGCCAATAGCACCGGATATGAGACCAGCGACGCCAAGCCAGCGGCAGTACTAACGATTCCGGCAACGATACCAACAACAATTAAAATAATAATCAATGTGCCATACGCGAACATTTTGCAACGTTCCCTTCTCTCTTAATAGTCCTACCATAGTCACAACGATTAGCATAGTCAAATAAACATGTTATAATAGCAATTCATAATACTAGTTATCAAAATACTGTTATATAAAGGATTACCGATGAATATTAAAGAATTGCAATATTATCTTACACTCACCCAGCTCAAAAGTTTTTCTCAAGTGGCCACCCGTTTTCACGTCAGTCAGCCGACCATTACTGCGGCGATTAAACGACTAGAACGTGAACTAGGCACTCAGCTACTGATTCGCGCCAATCCGCACTTGCCGGTACAACTCACCACGACGGGCCAGCAAGTTCAGCAGCATGCCAAAAAAATACTGGCGGAGACCCAACTCATGCGTCAAGAAGTCGCCCATACAACGGCCGACCAACTGGTGATTGGGATGCCGCCGATTATCGAAATTAATTATTTTCCGCGCGTCGCCAGTCAACTTCCGACCACGCTTTTCAACCAAATTCAGCCCGTCAGTCAAGGATCGCTAGCAGCCTTGAAAAGCCTCCAAAACGGACAATTAGACCTGGCCGTCTTAGCCTATCTCAATGTTTTCGATGCCCCAGCGATTCAACTGACGACCTTTGATACGCAAGCGTTTAGTATTATTGTCGCGACGGACGACCCTTTGGTTCAAGCGGCAACTGTGCACTTTAAAGACTTACGAGAACGGCAATTTGTCGCCTTGAAGGACAATTTTGTCCATCGCCAAGCATTTCGCCAATTATGTCGGCAGCATCATATTCGACCTAACGTGGTCTTCGAATCTAACGAAATCGGTAGTATTTTGAATATGATTCGTAACCACATGGGAATCGCCCTACTCAGTAATTCCGTCGCACTACCGATAGGCTTGACCCGCATCACCTTAGCTGATAGTGAGGTACCGACGTTTAATGTCGGGGTCGCATATCGCCGCGAAATGCAATTCAGTCCGACCCAGGCCGCGCTTCGCTCTAACTTGATTGCGGCCTTTCAATCGGTGGACTGGTCGGTTTAGTTTTGAGGTGACGTTGCGAGAATCAAAAACTCACGATCATCCGACAAAATCCATCGTCGCATGACCGTGAGTTTTCTTAGTTATCATGACATTACTTAGCGGCTTGTTGCACTGCGGTTTCAATTGGCGTCGTTCCGTTGATTAACGCAATCGTTTGACCAATCGTTGCGGGTGTCCGCAAGGCTTGCACGGTGAAGGTCGCAACGTCATCACGAGTAATTTCGCCGCCCACTTCCGGATTGACCGTTACTTGACCAGTTCCAGCGTCGTTCAACAACGTTCCTGGTTGCAGGATCGTATAGTCCAGCTGAGTGCGTGTCTTCAACCATTCGTCGGCATAGTACTTTGCGACATAGTAAGGTTGTAGTGCACGTGGCCACTGACTGCGGTCTGGGGTAAACTCGGCGCTAATAATGACGTAACGTTTAACGCCGGCAATTTCGGCCGCTTCCATCGACTTGACGGCACCGTCCAAATCAATCATCAGCGTCATATCGTAACCAGTCTGACCACCAGAACCAGCCGAAAAGACGATGGCGTCCATCCCTTTGAAAGCCAAGGCTAAGTCTTCAGGCTGAGCCATCAAATTGAACTGGACGGGTTCAGCACCCGCATCTTCAAAGGCTTCCGCCTGTTCAGGTTGTCGAATACCGGCGTAGACTTGATCGCCTTGAGCCACCAATTTTGAGACGATTTTTTTACCAATCTGACCATGGGCACCAATTACAAAGACTTTCATCGAGTCACTCCTATCATCATTATCAATTCACTGACATCAGTTCATTATATAAGTTCTATTATAAAACTTACCCCGTCAAAAAAGAATTATTGTGTTCCTGATTTGTCCAGGTTAATGAATTGGCTTATAATGTGTGCATCTAAACGAGAGTAGTGATTCTTATGTCAAAATACATTCGTCAAGCCACCAGTGCAGATTTACCAGCCATGATGGCGATTATTGAACAAGCCAAAACGGCCCTAGCCGCTGACCAGATTCCTCAGTGGCAAGATGGCTATCCCCAATCAGTGGACCTTCAAGCGGATATTGATGCCAAACTCGCATGGGTCTTGATCGTCGACGGCCAAATTGCCGGAACCGCGACGCTACTGACCACACCGGACCCCAACTATGCTCAGATCAGCGATGGCTCCTGGAAAGAAACGACTCATCATCGTTACACATCAATCCATCGCATCGCCATCGCAAATGGCTACCATGGCCAGCATTTAGCCGATTTTTATTTCAGTAATTTAATGACCATCAGCTATCAACTCGGATTTCGCCAAATCCGCATCGACACCCACCTGTCAAACAAGCGGATGCAACACGTTATCACCAAAGCTGGCTTTGACTACCGTGGCGTGATTTACATTGATCATCAACCAGATGAGGCGCGGAATGCTTATCAGATTCTGTTACCGTAGCGACCGCACCCTGGATTCCCAAAATAAATTTCTTAATTTTCAGCTGATTCCTAAACTAAAGCTGGTGGACATTCAGGAAATCTCGGATGTCCACCAGCTTTTTTGAAGCTTGCGAATTTTCACTTTAGCTTTAAATTTTAGTTCATGGTCGCTAATTACCGTCCAACCAGCAAGCGAGATTCAGGCTCAAAAGCAACCGCCGTTCATTGGAAGCGTCCTAAATAACTACTAAAGCAGTAAACCAATTTGTATTGACCTGCCTTGATTTGCAGACTAATCTACCGGCACAAAAACATGCTGTGGCAACGAATACAAGTAGCGCTGGATGACTTTTGTGTCACGATACATTGAATTCAGCGCTTCGGCATACAACTTAACTTGACCCGCATAGCGTTGTTTGAGGTCGGCCGGTTGTTTGACGTGGTCCGTCTTATAATCAAACAAAATCAAGCCGTCGTCAGTCTCCAAATAGCCGTCAATGATCCCATGAATCAAGACCTTGCTATCCTCTTGATCATCGACGTCAAAAATTTGACGTGCTGGAATCAGCAACGAAAATGGCACTTCACGGTGGACCTTATCAGGATGTGCGAGAATCTGTTCACCGAGGTCGCTCTGATAGAATGCGACCACCGTCTCAACAGCGATTCGGTCAGCGACGGGACTTGTCAGTACTCGTTTCGCCACCAAATCGTCAATCGTTGCCTGAACGGCTGCTTCGTCGACGGGTTTCGTCACGTCTAATTGTTCCATGACCAAGTGGGTCGCACTCCCAACTTCCGCACTGGTTGGCGCCTGTGTGGTCTGTAGGAATTGCGGTAAGTCTAGTGAGCCCGTCACATAGCGCGAGGTCGGCCGAACGCGTTGCCGACTGACCGTTGGATTTGCGTTCATCAAAGGCGTATCGGGATCTTCGAAAATTCGTTTGACTTCCGATACCGACTGATAGGCCGTGGTCGTCGTTGATGCCTGATGTGGATAATGGAAATTCAACAGCGCAGCGAGTTGCTCGCGCGTTGCATGATCGACATCAATGCTGACTTGTTGCTCGACTAACTGAACGGCATCTAATTGTTCATCAGTCGTTGTGGTCGTATCATCAGCCGCAATCGTGGTCGCATCACCCAATTCGACGGCAAACTTGGTGGGATCTCCTGTCAATTCATAGCTCGGCCACTCGTCGCCCCAATAGTCGCGCATCGCAGGGTGACGAATCAGGGTCATCCCCACCCAGTCGAGTTGATTGGTGGTGGCAACGCGGGCTTGTGCACTGAGCACGCGGCCGTCACTAGTAAACGCCTGTCGCCATTTTTCGGTTGCAGTATCAATATCCTTGATGGTTCCCACCAAATAGAGCTGTTGTTGTGCCCGCGTGATGGCCACGTATAATTTACGCATTTCTTCGGCACGCATCTTTTGGCTCACAACTTGCTTCGTCACAATTTGCGGCAACGTCGGGTATTTGACTCGTGTCTCAGGATCTAGATAAGTGATCCCGATTCCGGCTTGTCGGTCCAATAACGCACTGGACCGTGTGTCGGTCTGGTTGAATTGCTTGTCCATATCCATGACAAAAATAACGGGATATTCCAACCCTTTGCTCCCATGAATCGTCATGACACTAACAGCTTCGGCATCCGTCTCTGCCACCGCTGACGCTAAATCCTGATCCTTTTCTTGCATCCTGCGAATAAAACGAACGAATTGGAACAGGCCCTTGAAACTCCCCTGTTCATAGCTGTACGCCCGTTCATATAGGGCGTGTAAATTAGCTTGTCGCTGTTTACCAGCTGGCATGCCGCCCACGTAATCCAAGAAACCAGTTTGCTCATAAATCTGCCAAATCAGCGTCACGATTTGGTTGCGGCGAGCCAAGTCCCGAAAATCACCGAGTTGCTTCAAAAACGTTTCGATTTTAGCAAAGACTTGATCCCCATATTCAGTCGCGGGGCCGCTCGGGTACTGGTGATAAAAGTCCTGAACGGCTTGGAAATAGTCACTCGTTTTATTTTGAATCCGCAAATAAACGAGCTGATTTTCATCAAGACCGACGATTGGTGACCGCAACACGGCGACCAACGGAATATCTTGATATGGATTGTCAATAATACTGAGTAACGACATCATGATGCGAATCTCAGTCGTTTGAAAATAGTTCTGCGCATCGTTAACGACGACTGGGATGTGGTAACGCTTGAAGACGTCAATAATTGTCAAATTATGATTACGGGTTGGAACTAGTAACGCGACGTCACTATAACGAAACGGTCGATAAGTCCCCTCACCCCGGTCATAAATTGGCTTATCTTGTGCCTTCAACGCCAGAATTTTTTGTGCAACCATCGTGATACTGCCCACGGAAGGATCATCGATTGAAAAGTTGGTCTCGTCTTCTTGAGTTAGTTCCGCTGGCGCATCCGTTTCAGTCTGGTACAACAGCAGATTCGTCGTCTGCGGCATATCGGTCGGATAATCTTTCGGCCCGTATTTCAGGTAAGCATCCTCGTCGTAGTCGATTTGTCCGACCGGTGCATCCATCAACTGACTAAAAATGAGGTTGGTCAAATGGTCAACATTGGCCACTGACCGGAAGTTTTCGGCTAGCACGATACGATCGCCATGGGCTGGATTATCGGCAAAATCATGATACTTGTGTAAGAACAGGAGCGGATCCGCCAAGCGGAATTGGTAAATTGACTGTTTGACGTCGCCCACCATGAACATATTGCCTGGTTCATCACGCGACAACAGCTGCAAAATAGATTCTTGCAAACTATTAATATCTTGATATTCGTCAACCATGACTTCATCAAACTGGGCTCGTAATTGATTTAAAGCGGCTTGACCACTCTCATTATCACTCGTGAGAATCTGTAAGGTCAGATGTTCCAAGTCAGAGAAATCTAAGACGTGCCGACGTCGTTTTTCAGCGGCAAATGCCGTGCCGAACTGACTCGTCGCCTTCACCAGTTCTTTCACAATGGCTTTGGCACCGACCATGATATCTAAGACTTGTTGTTCTTCGGCAGCGAAGTACCGTTCACTAAGCGTCGCCATCTGCTTCTTGATCCCATCGATTAGCGTGCCCATTGCTTTGGCATGAGCAGTCTTGTCTGGGTCATCCTTATACGTTTTTTTAAGTCGACCAACTTTGAATTCGTTGATTTGGGCTCGCAACTCGTTCCAACTCGCCGTCGCCAACTGGTCACGCAAGGTTGTTAACGTGGTTGCCACGCTTTGCAAAACATCCAGCGACTTCGGTTCTAAGTCAAAGTCAGTGACGATTTTCTGCGCTTGCGTTAATTTTTGCAACATGTCATCAACATTATCTTCCAGTAGTGGTAATAGTTGTTGCTGATAAAATGTGCTACTCGTCAACGGGCCATCGTCAATCTGATAGGGCTTCGTCAGACCGTCTAGCCATTTTTGCGGTTTTGGCGTCGACTGTGCAAAGTCAAATAGTCGAAAAATCAATCGACTAAGCCCATCATCACTGCGGTCGTTTGAAAAGTTTGCGGTCAATAAGTCAAACTTTGTCCCGTCTTTTTTATACAACTGTTCACGAACTGCATCCCAGACCTGGTCTCGAATCAAGAGTCCTTCTGTGTTATCCGTTAACAAACGGAACACGGGGTCTAGATCAATCACGTAATAGTAGCGTTGAATGATGCGTAAACAGAACGCATCCAGCGTGCTAATATTGGCAACGCCGAGCAAATTCAACTGTTGCCGTAATTGCCGGATTACTGGTGACGCCGTTGTTTCACTAGAATTTTCAGCCATCAACGTCGAAATCCGCTTGTTGATTTGCGATTCCAACTTTTGTTTCATATGCTTGGCAGCCAAATTCGTGAACGTGACCACTAGCAATTGGTCGATATTAGTTCCGGCTAAAATTTTACGCATAATACGCTCGATTAAAACCGTCGTCTTCCCCGAACCAGCTGAGGCTGAGACAAGTAAATTATTGCCTTGTTGCTTGATTACCGCTTGTTGGCTTGCGGTGTACTGGGTTGCGCCACTCATGATAAACTGCCACCTTTCTCGTCTTTCAATAAATCAAGTACTTGTTTTGCGGACAGCGGTGGTAAATCGCGATAAGCATTTTCCGCCAACATCGCATCAAACTGCATGATAGCCAGGTATGGCGAATATTGTAAGGCCGTTGTCTTATCGTTGAGCCGGATTGGGTTCAGTTGCACTTGCCCCGCAAAAATAGCCTCGGCTGCGGCAACAATCAGCTGACTATTATGGGCTAATAGCCGTTCTAATTGCTCGTTAGTGACCAGTGATGCCGCCCGACCGCCACTGTACGAGCCGTCCTTTCGTCGCGAAAATGGATACACTTTCGAGGTTCCCGATTGTTCCTGAACCTCACTATCCAAATGTTCCAACAGTTGCGGATCGTCCAATAGGATTCCCTTGTACTTATTTTTCTTCAAAAGTGCGGCTTCAAAGCCCCCTTGAATTTCTTTAGGTTTCAAGGTCGGGTTCTGAATATGCATGTAGAGCGCACCCGCCAATTTGACCGCTTCTTGGTCAGAACCGACTAATTCAGATTCATTATGCAAGACCGCATCCAAGTACGTTAACATTTGCATCGCCAAGCCATAATATGCTTCTTGGAAATCAAACTTGTGTGTGGATGATTTGTAATCCACGATTCCCAGATAGCTTTGGTCGGCCACTTGAATCTGATCTAACCGGTCGATTTTCCCCCGGACGTGGACACTGTGAGTCGCATCAATTTGGAAATCTAGCGCTTTTAAGCCGTGCTCCTTACCAACATTTCCGAAGAGCACTTCGGTTTGACGCGGTTCGGCCGCCGACAACTTACTCTGATTACGAATGGCAAACGCAATTTGGCGCACCGTGTTGATCAACTGCCGTTGGAGATACGCCATGCGATTAGAACTCGTTAAAATCGTAAATTGGGGCTGGTCGAGAATCTCGCGAGTCACCGTTTCCAAATAGTGACCCAACTGCTGATCACTGGCTTGGGCCAACGGAATCTGATCCGTCCGAAGCGCCTTAATCAAGCCATCCAATACCGCGTGGAAGAACTCACCAGTACTAGCCGCGGATAGTTCGAAGACGTCCCGTTCGCGCAATTTCAACCCGTACTTTAAGAAGTAGGCATACTGGTTGCGATAAAATTCTTCTAGTTTGGAAATGGAGGTATAAATTTGATGACCATAGAGCGCCTCGACACTTGCGGCCGTCAAAGTGACGGGTTGGTTACGATAACTGAGTCCCGCCATCAATTGCCGCGCTAACGACCCAAATTGTGGATCCCGGGTCAGTTGTTGACGCAGCCAGACCCAGACTGGCGCTGGTCGTAATGGTTCACCAACGCGATTGCGGTCAGTATTGGTCGTCAGCACATCTCGATAGACTTGGATCACATGACTGAGCGTCCGGCGTTTGGTACCGACAAACGGCTTAACGTCGGGGCTAGTCGGGTCAGGCGTTCCCAGATACGAGTGTTCCTTGAGATTAAACTGTTGTTGAATCCGCCGAACATAGGTCGACCAATTTAGATCTGTTTCCTGATCGTCTTTAAACGGTGCACTAAAGAACAAGTGCTGACGCGCACTCAAAAAAGCCAGGTAATTCAAGCAACTTTCATCGCCCAATTGAACGACGGCTGAATCATTCAGATAGTGGTCACCATCTAAAGTAGCTAGGCTTGGTTGCAAATTATCTTTATCGACATCGCTCAATAAGTTGTTACTCATAATGCGGTCGGGCATGACTAAATCAGTCGCACCAATCATGAAGACGACTCGGTGATCCTGGCTTTGAACGATTCCACTTTCAGAAATTAAGACTTGGTCCAAGGTCGATGGAATCTGTGAGTAGCTAGCGCCTTCAAATCCGGCCTGTAACAACGCTAAGAAGTCCGTAATTTCAAACGGTTCAGACCCCAAAATCGTCACGTATTCATCGAGCATGTCACAAAATGTCTGCCACGTCTGTTCCGGTTCTGCTGCGGCCTGAACATCTTGGCAGTCCAAAGCCTGGTCACGCCACGCTAGAAGCTGTTGTGTGACACCGTGAGCCGTCAAAAAATTAACAAGTACGGTGACGGCTGTCTTGCCATCGGGCGCTTGCTGCATTTTTTTGAAGAAAGGTGGGAAAATCGTCGCCACAAAGTGATGAATTAAATTGATTTGCCGCGAAATTTCGATGTTTTGGTCGGTTTCAATCCCAATATCGCCTTCCGTAAGTTGGAAATACTGCCAATCTTCGGCTTGTAACCACTGTTGACCATGATACCCACTCTTCAAAATAAAGTTTTCAGTTAAATCGACCGCTTGACGATAGGCTTCACGGTCCATCGGTTGTCCGTCGATTTGTGGAATCAGTAATTCGGTCTTGAGGACCCGCATCACATCGCGGTATTGATACTGCTGTTCATCCATGTCAAATAACGCATTGACCAATTCGACCAATGGGTGATCAGCCATGGATCGTTCTAAGTCAACGAAGTATGGAATTTCGAGTTGATGAAAAGTCGGTGCAAGCATCGTCTTATATGAGTTTAGATGCCGCGTCATAATCAAGAAATCACGGTAATGATAATCATCGGCCGGATTCACATGTTTCTGAGCGACCATATCACGAATCATACGACCAACTTGTGCCAGTTCAGTTTGCCGACTATCTGTTCTGAAGAGATGGACGTTGGGATTAGGTGCTTCTTGGCCAGTTGCGGCCTGAGGAGTTCCACGCCAAAAGTCATCTAAGGACGCCAATCCAGCTGTCACTCGTGACTCAGTTGCTTGAATATCCTGTCCAACCGGAATTTGGCGAATTCGGGCATACTGATAGAGTCGATAGTAGAGTCGACCTGATTGATAAAAGAGCGTGCCGTTATCCGGTGCCTGGTCAACGACTTTGTGATCCAACACCAAACTAATAGTCACGTCCGCGCCCTGCTCCAGCATGGTTGTGATGGTTCCCTGTTCCTGAGCGGGTAATTGTGCAAAGCCCGCCAGTTCAACGTAAACGTGCGTGCCATGTAAGTCCTGATGACGTAGGTAAGCATTCAGTTGAACCAAAACATCGGCTGGTTTTAAGTATTTATCCGCAGTCGCTGTGACAAAATCAGCATAAACGATTGCGAGGTCGTGCATTTTCGCTTGTAAGTCACCAGCTTGGGCATTGGCAGCCAGTTGGGCCACATCTTCTGGCTGCAAGTTGGCTAGTTGCAGTTCATTAATTTCACTGGCCAGTTGCGTCACAAATCCAGTTTGTGAGATTTCACCACCAAATAACCGCAGCTCATCCGCATGTTGCTGCAAAATACGATGCAGTAACATATTGATGCCCGCCGCCGAAAGCCGAGGAACTTGATAAGCCGCCTCGTTTTTCATTAAATACCACGCCAAACGCGTGAATGAAAAGACCTGGACTTGGCTTTGCGCGTACAAACCAGTTTGGCCATCGGCTTCTGCAAGCCGGTTCAACACGTCCACTTCTGTATCGAATTTAATATGATTGGGTACTAAGTAGAAATACTGATCATTGGGTTGGGCACGTAACTTCGCGACTAACTGTTCAACCATCTTCGACCGGTGATCCAGCTTGGCCGGCCCCAACACGAATTGTAAACTCACCTTGAATTCCCCCTCTAAACCTGAACAAACGTTCTCATTGAAGTAATCTTATTATCGCATAGTTTTGCACCGAAAAAAAGCTTTCACGCATCGATTTTTTAAGACGCTGAAAATAAAAATTGGCGCTCATTCTGACTGGAGAATGAGCACCATTTTAATTTTAATAAACGCCCTATTAGACGTACGCAGCCCAATGGATATCAAGACGGGAGCTTTAGAACAATCGAATCAGCGCCACGCCAAAAATCATCACTAGTAACCCTAAGAGTTGTGCGCCAGTAACCGGGTTACGTTTGGAAGCAAACCAGCCAAATTGGTCGATCAACAAACTTCCAGCCATCAGACCAACTAACACGATAACGACCGCTAATCCGGTTCCAACCGCTGGTGCCAAGTAGACGTTACCCAGCACATACAACGACCCAATCATGCCACCAATCCACATCCACCACGGATTCGATTGACCGGCCGGTGTCTGTAATTTTAAGCCAGGATGCAAGATTGCAACGATGATAATCAGTCCGATAGTTCCGACCAAAAACGAGATAAACGCCGCGTGGACGGTCGACCCTAACACTTTACCGAGATGCCCGTTGACTGCAGTTTGGGCTGCACTTAACATCCCCGCAAAGACGCCTAAGAGCCGCCACAACCAGAGCGCTGTCTGCTGAGTTGCTAATTGTTGTTCCGCGGACTCAGCGATGCGGTTATGGCGATTATCGAGCCACCCTTTGACCGCCACAGTAATGATGACACCGACTAAGACGAGCACCGCACCCAGCACCCGAATAGGCGTCAATGCACGGGTAGCTGAATCAAACCAGCCAAAATTATCGATTAAGAGTCCCGCTACAATTTGGCCAAGCACCGGCATAATCACCGTTTGGACACTGCCTAACTTCGGGAAAAGTAAAATATTACCCGTCAAATAAATAATTCCGAATAATCCCCCCAACCAGATCCACAGGGGCTGACTCGTGAATAACGCTGGTGAAAATCCCAACGTATGGACATCAATTAAGGTAATCACGCCCAAAAACACGGTCCCGACTGCAAAAGAAATCAGTGAGGCCATGAATGGCGACCCAACTGAGCTGCGCAGTCGTGAATTAATACTTGTTTGCATCGGCAAGCCGACACCGATGGCTAACCCAATCAAAATTGCTAACATATACTGTTTCCTCTATTCTCACTTATGTTTTAACACGTCTTGTGCGAGTTGAATTGTCATGAATTATGGTTAAAATGTGCCAGTTCTTAAGTTCAATAACAGCCAGCTATGGACCGCTGGAAACAAGGCAAGTTAGCGTAAACCTGATTTGATAGCTACGTCCTACACCGGCCTCCAGGAATTTCTGACAACGCTGGAACGCGATGGACACAGATTTAAGCCGAAAGCCCGCGTCTTAAATACTGGTCTTCCACTAACCAAGCACAAAACGCTTGCTAAGTGGAATTTCATCGCTGAGCATTGTCAGAAACACCTTCCGGCCGGGGATGGTATTCGAAAGGCAGACATGTGCGGACTCAACTTTTTGTTGAACTGGTCGTTGATTCTTAGAAACCAGTTACTTTGCTATTTAACTGTAAGACTTATCTCTGATAATCGCTAAGTCAGCATACTCATGTTTTGTTTTCGGGAATCAGTAACATTACAGGACATGGGTCGCATTATCTCTAGTCGCCTGAAATGAAAAGAGCTCCGAATGCTCAACGACTGGAAATTAGCGAATAATACTTAGACAAGCGACTGAGTATACAGATGCTATAACTTACCATCGATAACGATTCGGAAAAGTATGGCTGAAGGACCAGTCACCAAACATCCAGTGGTCAGTTGCACCCAGTTAGGTGGCCGTTCATCCGCCATTCGAGCGGCTTCCCGGCCGGAGGGGCTGGCTGACAATGCTCAAGGGCGAAATTCTTCTTGTCCGGGTGGTCTTCCCGGGCTAGAAGAAGACTCGTATTTGAAATTGCGCAGTGGTTTTCTGCGTGAGTTCAAATCGATGTCCGCCCTGTTCCAGCGTTGTCAGCCAGCCCCGGAGGTCGGAATAGGGCGCGCCTCCGCTGACGAACAGGAATCCACTAAATGGCACGTTTTAATCATGATTCATGCCAAATAATAACTAACACAACGTGCGTTTTACACTGACTTGGCGTAATCAGTCTGAGGGATCTCGATGCTGCTTATCGTCAATCACACGTCATTCAATCTATTTTAAACTTTACCACCCAATCAATGACAGCATTTTCCCTCAGCCCCGGTCTGGCGGTCTAAAAAACCATTTAAGTAGGCCAGCTAGTGGCACACTTAAATGGTTAATCAGTATTAAAATCAGTCGACCGGCTTACGCTTGTACATCCCAATGTTCAGGATCTTGACGCCATGCGTGGAGTGAAGCTAACTCATCGTCATTGATGTAATCCGCGTCGCGGGCAACTTTGATCAGTTCTGAATAATTTGACAGACTGAACAGCGGTAGTTTGGCAGCGGCAAAGTTACGCGTCGCGGCATCTAAACCGTAGCTAAAGATTGAGCCGACTGCTTGAATCAGGCCACCGGCTGCTTGGACTGCCTCAGCCGCTTGTAAGACACTGCCGCCAGTTGAAATCAAATCGTCTAACATGACCACTTTTTCACCAGGCTTCAAGACACCTTCGATTTGGCGTCCAGCCCCATGGTCCTTAGGCTTGGACCGCACGTAAATCAGTGGTAAGTGCAGTTCAGCTGCGACCCACGCCGCGTGCGGAATTCCAGCCGTGGCAACACCTGCGATGACCTCTGTCTCTGGATAGTCACGCTTGATGATGGCCGCAATGCCGCTTGCAATGTGCTGCCGAACTTCTGGATATGAAATCGTTAACCGATTATCCGTATAAATTGGGCTTTTGATCCCACTCGCCCAAGTAAACGGTGCATTCGGCCGTAACGTGACGGCTTGGATGGCTAATAAATCGGTCGCGATGGTTGCTGCAATTTCACTCATATTAGTTACTCCATTCTGACATAATGTCTTGATAGGCTTTGACCGGATCAGTTGCTTGAGTAATCGGGCGGCCAATAACTAGGCCGTTGCTTCCAGCTTTAGCGGCCGCCGCGGGGGTCATCACCCGTTGCTGATCATCCGCTTGGGCCTGGGCTGGCCGAATTCCGGGCGTAATCCCCAGAAAATCGGTGCCAACCGCCTCATGAATCGCCTGCACCTCTTGCGCTGAGCAAATGACGCCATCGCAACCGCTCTGTTGTGCGAGCTGAGCGTAGTGCACGACGCTTGCACGCACCGTCCCAGCAATTTGTTGGTCCTGATTAAGGATGTCCTGATTCGTCGAGGTCAACTGTGTAATCGCTAGTAATTTAGGGGCTGGTAAACCCGCGGCCGTCGCACCAGCTACCAAGCCCCGTTTGGCAGCCGCTAACATCACGTGACCACCCGCGGCGTGCACGGTCGTATAGGTCACCCCTAATTGACCGAGTACCCGCATTGCCGATTCCACCGTATTAGGAATATCATGGAGCTTCAAGTCAAGAAATACCGCGTGACCACGTTGTTGCACAGCCTTTACGATCTCCGGACCCGCCGCGTAGAACAGCTCCATCCCGATTTTGACCGTCACATGCAAGTTTGCTGGAAATTGGTCTAAAAACGCCAACGCTTTAGTAGCCGTTGGAAAGTCCAAGGCGATAATCACTGGTCGACTCATCCCTGCACCTCCTTGATCAGCGCTTGTAGACTCGTGATGCCATACTTATCCATCGCTGCAGGTAAGCCAGCGATAATGTCAGTACAAGCGGTTGGCTGACCGTATGTCGCCGCGCCAACTTGAACCGCATTTGCACCAGCCAGGTAGAATTCAAGGACATCTTCTGGCGTGAAGACGCCACCAACGCCGATAATTGGCAAGGTCGTCTGTTGGCGAACCTCGTGAATCATCCGCACGGCTAATGGATGAATCGCCTTACCCGACAAGCCACCGGTACCGTGTGCCAAGATTGGTCGGCGGGTCTGCAGATCAATGCCCATCCCAGTCAGCGTATTAATCATCGTCAAGCCGGCCGCACCGCCCGCCTCGGCAGCTTTGGCAATTGGAACAATATCGGTCACATTTGGCGTCAGCTTCATGAATACCGGCTTATCAACGACATCGACGATGGCCTTCGTTAAGGCCGTGACCGTGTCTGGGTCGGTTCCAAACGCCAAGCCGCCGTGTTCAACGTTGGGACATGAAATATTGATTTCAAGTAATTTAACATTTTCAGCTGAGGCCATCTTCTGGGCAACAGTAACGTATTCATCGAAGCTTGCACCAGCAACACTCCCAATGATTGGTAACTCAGGATAGTGGCTGGCAAGCCACGGGAGTTTCTCTGCGAGTACGTTATCGATACCAGGATTTTTTAACCCGATCGCGTTCAACCAGCCAGCCGTAGTCGGTGCCGTCGTTGGCCGTGGATTACCGGCTTTGGGTGCCGCGGTCGTGGATTTGATGACCAGACCACCCAGCGCGGCCAAATCTAATTGTTGGGCCATCGTTTGACCGTAAGCGGCCGTCCCACTTGCTGGCATGACTGGGTTCTTCAGGGTCACCCCGGCTAAATCTACTGTTAATCGTCCCATCAAATTTTCCTCCTATATAAATGGATCGTGCAAATTCATATCGAACGCAATACTAACTATCACACGCGTCCTAATGCCCAATGATGTTATAACGCTTGGGTCACAAATGATTGTGATTCGCGCACTTGTAGGATGGCAGCCACCGTATCTAGTGCCGTGAATAGCGGAATACCATGCATGATTGACGTATTCCGAATCAGCGTCCCATCATTTTCTGCCTGTTCTTCATCTGAGACCGTATTGATGACGACTTGCACTTCGCCGGCTTCCATCCGATGCAATAAATCGTGCTCGCCGCTATCGATTTTATCGACTACGGTGACCGGTAATCCTTGTTCAGTCAATGCGCTGGCGGTCCCATGCGTCGCCAACAATTGATAGCCGAGCGCGTGGAAACGCCGGGCAAGTGCCACTGTTTCGGGTTTGTCATCATCACGAACGGTGAATAAGACGTTGCCATGACTTGGGACGTGCAGTTTGGCCGCTTCAAACGCCTTGTAGAGGGCTTTGGCCATCGTGACATCACTGCCCATAACTTCACCCGTCGACTTCATTTCTGGGCCGAGTAAACTGTCGACACGATTCAGCTTGGAGAATGAGAAGACCGGCGCCTTAACGTGGACCAATCGACCAGGTGTGACTAACCCAGTTTGATAGCCTTGGTCCGTCAAGGATTGTCCCAGAATCGCACGAGTGGCCACTTGAGCCATCGGAATGTTGGTGACCTTACTCAAGAATGGTACCGTCCGACTTGCCCGCGGATTGACTTCAATCACGTAAACTTGTTCTTCATGAATGACAAATTGGATGTTCATCATGCCGACACAGTTGAGCGCAATCGCTAATTTTTCAGTATAATCCACAATTTGGGCTTGAACCGCTGCTGACAGTGACTGTGGCGGATAAACGGCCATTGAATCACCGGAATGGACCCCAGCGCGTTCGATATGTTCCATGATACCTGGAATCAAAACGGTCTCACCGTCACAAATCGCATCAACTTCACACTCTTTACCGACCAAGTAGCTATCCACTAAAACGGGATGGTCATGTGAGACTTTAACGGCATTATGCATGTAGTAATCTAAGTCCGCCCGCTTCTTGACGATTTCCATCGCCCGACCACCGAGCACGTAGCTTGGCCGCACCAAAACTGGATAACCTAATTTGTCGGCAATCGCTAAGGCAGTTGCTTCATCACTAGCGGTATCACCAGCTGGTTGTGGGATTTCCAAGGCCTTGATGACCTTATCGAACTCATCACGGTCTTCGGCCCGGTTGACATCCGACACACTCGTTCCCAGAATCTTGATACCATGGTCTGCCAGTGGTTTTGCCAAATTGATGGCCGTTTGACCACCAAACTGAACGATGACCCCAACTGGTTTTTCCAATTCAACAACGTTTAAGACGTCTTCAATCGTTAACGGTTCGAAGTACAACTTGTCGGATACTGAGAAATCAGTGGAAACCGTCTCAGGGTTACTGTTCATGATGATTGCTTCATAGCCGGCCTTTTGAATCGCTTTAACGGAATGGACCGTGGCATAATCGAATTCGACCCCTTGACCGATCCGAATCGGACCCGAACCGAGCACGAGGACGGATGGCTTAGTCGTCACGACACTTTCATTTTCCGTTTCGTATGTGCCATAGTAGTACGGCGTCTCTGACGCAAATTCACCCGCACAGGTATCGACCATCTTGTAAACGGGGGCCAAATCATGGTCTAGCCGGAATTGACGAACCTGGTCGATGGTTTCGTGCCAGTAATCAGCCACGGTTTGGTCCGCAAAGCCGTTACGTTTCGCAACCGTCAAAACATCTAAGTCATCGACATGCGCTTGGAGTTCCCGTTCGATTTCGATGATGTGTAACAATTTGTCTAAGAAGAAGACGTTGATTTTCGTGAGCTCCGACAGTTCTTCAATCGGGTAACCGCGCCGAATCGCTTCCGTGAGATAGAATAACCGGTCATCTTGAGCGTGAATCAACTTGTCACTCAAGACATCGTCATCGACCGTTGCCAACGCAGGTTCCGTGACGTGATGCACACCGATTTCAAGTGAACGAACCGCCTTCAAAGTGGCTTCTTCAATGTTCCGGCCGATTGCCATCACTTCACCGGTCGCCTTCATCTGAGTCCCTAAACGCCGGTCAGCATGCGTGAACTTATCAAATGGCCAGCGCGGAATTTTGCAGACGACGTAATCCAATGCCGGTTCAAACTCAGCATAGGTCGTCCCGGTAACCGGATTCTTGATTTCATCCAAATACAGTCCCACCGCAATTTTAGCGGCCATCTTGGCAATCGGATAACCGGTCGCCTTTGAAGCGAGCGCTGACGAGCGGCTGACCCGTGGATTAACTTCAATAATATAATATTGATAACTTTCCGGATCCAAAGCCAGCTGAACATTACAGCCACCTTCGATTTTTAGTGCCCGGATAATCTTTAAGGCCGCATCCCGTAACATCTGAACTTCGCGGTCGGCCAAGGTTTGCACCGGCGCGTACACGATTGAATCACCCGTATGAATGCCGACGGGGTCAAAGTTTTCCATGTTGCAGACGACCATCGCGTTATCGGCGGCGTCACGCATCACTTCAAATTCGATTTCTTTATAACCGGCAATGCTTTGTTCGATTAGCACTTGGGTGACTGGTGATAAGGCTAGGCCGTTCTCGGCAATGTCGTGTAACTGTTGCGGATTTTCAGCGATTCCACCACCAGTCCCACCCATGGTAAAGGCTGGCCGGACAATGACAGGATAACCGGATTCGTCCGCAAACGCTAAGGCTTCGTCAATTGTCCGGGCGATGCCTGAAGCGGGTACGGGTTCGTGTAATTCAGCCATCAAATCTTTGAATTGTTCCCGGTCTTCGGCTTGATCGATCGCACTCAACTTCGTCCCCAGCAATTCGATTTTCAGTTCATCCAAAATGCCGGATTGCGATAATTCCATCGCCATGTTCAACCCTTGTTGACCACCAAGTGTTGGCAAAATAGCGTCCGGGCGTTCTTTACGCAAAATCTGTGACACAAATTCCAACGTGATGGGTTCCAAGTACACTTGGTCCGCGATTTCTTTATCGGTCATGATGGTCGCCGGATTAGAGTTGACCAGCACCACTTCGTAATCCAGTTCCTTGAGTGCCAGACAAGCTTGAGTCCCGGAGTAATCGAATTCCGCAGCTTGTCCAATAATGATTGGCCCTGAACCAATCACCATGATTTTATGAATATCCGTCCGTTTAGGCATTGAATTGGCTTCCTTTCCGGGCTGCTTGGTTAGCGGCCATCAAATCAATAAATTCATCAAAAATGTGGTCGGCGTCGTGTGGACCAGGCGCAGCGTCAGGATGATATTGCACGGAAAACGCAGCGTAGTCCCGATGACGGAGGCCTTCGACGGTGCCATCATTAATTTCTTCATGGGTGATCATCAAGTCCGTTTTCGCTAAAGACTCGCGGTCAACGGCATAGCCGTGATTTTGCGAGGTAAAGTCGATCCGGCCCGTCGCAATCTCGCGAACAGGATGGTTAAAACCGCGGTGACCAAACTTCATCTTAAACGTATCGGCGCCATTCGCGAGTGCAAAGAGTTGGTGACCGAGACAAATCCCGAAGAGTGGCACGTGCTTCTCAACTTCACGAATCATCACGAGGGCTTCCGGCACGTCTTTCGGGTCACCAGGGCCATTCGTCAACATCACGCCATCCGGATTCAAAGCCATGATTTCGCTAGCGGTCGTGTTGTATGGCAACACTGTCAAGTTACATTGACGTTTGGCCAGTTCGCGTAAAATCGAATGTTTCAAACCAAAGTCCACAACGACCACGTTGGGACCCGTCGCTGGGTTCGGATAAGCATTGGTGGTGGAACTCTGAGCGACGACCGCCCGATTGAGCTCCGTGACCTTGAGCCGTTCAACGGTATCTGGTAAGACGTTATCAACGATGGTGGCTTTCATGGCCCCCTTCGTTCGAATATGCTTGGTCACCGCCCGCGTATCAATATCCATGATGCCAGGAATATCATTTTGCTTCAGGTAGTCGTCTAATGAGAGTTCGTTACGCCAATTGCTAGCGCGGCGGGCAACTTCGTGAACGACGACCCCTTTACACGTTGGCTTGATGGATTCATGATCATCGCGATTGATGCCGTAATTACCAATCAATGGATAGGTAAACATCAAAATTTCGCCATTGTAAGACTGGTCGGTAATCGATTCTTGATAACCGCTCATCCCAGTGTTAAAGACCAATTCACCAACTGTTGCGGTGGTCGCACCGAAACCCGTGCCGGGGTAAATCGTGCCATCTTCAAGTACTAGATATCGTTTCATGCTTGTTGTTCCTTTCCATAGGCCATCTGACCGTCGACTAATGTCATTAAGACGTTGCCATAGACCGGCCATCCGATAAACGGTGAGTTGTGGCCCTTCGATAACATGCTGGTCGCGTCAATTTTGTATTCATGGTCCAAATCAATGATTGTCAGGTCCGCCGGTGCGCCAACGACGAGCTTGCCAGCATCCTTCAAGCCAAGCAATTCAGCTGGGCGCGTGCTCATCAGTTCAATCAACCGACCGAGTGTGAGCAGCCGAGTCTTCACAAAAGCCGTGTACATGGTCGCAAAGGCCGTTTCGATTCCCGTAATTCCAAACGCGGCCGTTTTCATACTCCCGGTCTTTTCAGCGTCCGTATGCGGCGCATGGTCGGTCGCAATGATGTCGATGGTGCCATCGAGCAGTCCCGCAATTAATGCAGCACGATCCTGAGGTGACCGTAGCGGTGGGTTCATTTTCAGCATTGGATTATCCATCGTAATGTCCGTATCACTGAGTAGTAAGTGATGCGGCGAAACTTCGCAAGTTACATTGATGCCGGCTTGCTTGGCCGCCCGGATGACCCGCAAACTCTCGGCCGTCGAAACGTGGCACACATGATAGTGAACGCCACTAGCTTCTGCCAACATCACGTCACGTGCGACTTGTGCGGCTTCCGAAACGTTGTTGATGCCCGGTAAGCCTAAACGCTCCGCGACTGGGCCAGCGTTCATCACGCCATGTTGATACAGCGAGTCATCTTCAACGTGTGCTGCTAAGGGCAATCCCGCTTGCGCAGCGCCTTGCATAGCGGCAAACATCGTCCCCGCCGTTTGAACGCCCGAACCGTCATTGCTGACCGCAAAGGCGCCGGCTGCCTTGACGCCCGCAAAATCAACGAGCTGTTCACTCGTCCGTCCCGTCGTAATGCTTGCGTACTGAGCGACGTGAACGTGGGCTTCTTGTTGATTACGTTGGACCATGGTTGCCACTCGTTCTGGCGTATCTGGAACGGGGTCAACATTCGGCATGGCCCCCACCGTTGTGAAGCCGCCGTGAGCCGCCGCTAAAGTTCCGGTCGCAATCGTTTCTTTGTCAGTTTGACCAGGGTCGCGTAAATGCACGTGAACGTCCACTAGCCCAGGACTGACGAAATGTTGGTCGGCACAAATCACGTGGTCGGCTGGTCCAAATTGGTCGTGCAGCTGTTGTCCAATGGCTTTGATTCGGCCATCTGCAATCAAAATATCGTTCGTCTGTAATCGATCCTCTTGCCAAATCTGCGCATTTTTAATTAATGTCGTCATGAGTTAAGCCTCCACTTGAGTCGCTGACAATAAGCCTTGATGCGCGAGCACCGTCGCAATCATCGCCATTCGAATATAGACGCCATTGGTCATCTGCTGGAAAATCCGTGATTGTGGTGCTTCGACTAAATCGCTCGCTAATTCGACGCCGCGATTGACGGGGGCCGGATGCATAATGATCGCGTGTTGCGGCATCCGCGCTGCCCGTTCATTAGTTAACCCGTACGCCTGATGGTACGCGGAGGCGTCAAACGCCTGGTTATTTTCCTGAGTCAGTCGTTCATGTTGCACCCGCAGTAGCATCATGACGTCCATCTCCGTGACCAGTTGATCCATCTCCTGATATTCCCCGTATTGGGCAAAATCCGCGCCGTACCATTCACGCGGACCACCAAAGTAAACTTTGGCGCCGAGCTGCGTTAACAATTCCATGTTGGAACGTGCGACCCGTGAGTGGGCTAAATCGCCGACGATGGCAATCTTTAAGCCGTCGAAATGGCCAAATTCTTCAAAAATCGTCAGCATGTCCAACAGCGATTGTGACGGATGTTGGCCGCTGCCATCACCGGCGTTGATCAAACTCAAGCTGAGTCCCGCGTCAAGCAATGGTTGATAGTAGCGGTCGCGTGGGTGCCGAATCACGGCCAAATTTACGCCAATCGCCTGAATCGTTTTAAGCGTATCAAGTAGACTTTCACCCTTCGTCACCGAACTGGTCTTGGGGTCAAACGGAATCACTTGAATGCCCAAGCGTCGTTCCGCCATTTCAAAGCTAGTATGGGTCCGAGTACTGTTTTCAAAAAATAAATTCATGGCAAATGTTGGTCGTGCTAATTCAATCGTTTTCCCGTTCTTAAAGGCCTGAGCCAACTTCAGGTAGGCCATCACATCTTCATTACTAAATTGTTCGACACTGACTAAGTTTTGACTCGTTTTCATGGCTTTGCCGTCTCCTTTGTGTGCAAAAAAAGTCTAGCTTCCGCAAAAATGTTTGCAAAGAGGCTAGACTCCGATTAAGTGGTCACGCATGAGACCGAACCGTTTCGTTCCTCTCTGGAAACAATTAAATGGTTATATTCAATTAAATCATTCTTCTAATTTTTCAATACTAATCCCATCATGACCATCGTGTTCTTCGAGGGCCACACTGACCTGTTCATCTAATGCGGTTGGAATGTTCTTACCAATAAAGTCAGGCCGAATTGGTAATTCACGATGTCCACGGTCAACTAACACGGCTAAAGAAATCTTAGCGGGACGTCCATGGTCCATCAACGCATCGAGCGCCGCCCGCACTGTCCGACCTGTAAACAACACATCGTCAACTAAAATGACGTGTTTGCCATTGATATCGACCGGAATATCCGCACCGTTCAGCTTAGCTTGTCCGGCCACGTCAACGGCATGGTGATCATCACGATATAACGTAATATCTAACGAACCAACTGGCACGTCAACGCCTTCCAACTGTTTTAATCGTTGGGCTAACCGTTGGGCCAAGAAAATCCCACGAGTCTTGATCCCGATGAATACCAGGTTACCAACACCCTTGTTCTGCTCAATAATTTCATAAGTGATCCGCGTCAGCGCACGGCGCATGGTCATTGCATCAACGACTTCTCGTGCCATTAGTTTGTCAGCTCCATTTCTGTAATTTCACCTTGGTACGGGATGAAAAAAGGGTCACCCCGTTTTCCTGCGAAAAGCGTGGGAGACCCTAACATGACCGTTCCCCTTGTTAGCCTCACAGGACTAAGTTAAAGGTGCTTGTTTGATTGAAATAAGTGTAACGAACTCCACTACCACTGTCAAGGGGCAATCCATGAAGTTCGGTTAATTATCCAATCAATTTAAGCGACTTTCATTAAGTCTATGTGAAAAGGCGGCGATGATGCGTGTTGTGGAAGTTCCATTGTCATGAATCATGGTACAAATGAGCTAGTTAGTTGGTTTCCTGTTCGTCAGCCGATGCGCGCCCTAATCCGACCTCCGGGGCTGGCTGACAA
>ERZ507578.35-NODE-35-length-61852-cov-10.6964_pt1 | contig 61852 bp, 53 predicted proteins | sample MGYA00513436_ERZ507578 | MGnify/ENA metagenome assembly ERZ507578 | reverse complement strand
TTTTAGTTTATAACTTAGGATTCTTTGACTTTATTACGAACTAGTGCCACGCGTATTCAAGTATTGAATACTGTTAACGACCGGAACAAGTTCGTCAGTCCGTGTTGCCCAGATGAAAGTCGGCGGCGTTTGGGCAGTCACCAATCTCTGAGCATGCCAGTAAGTCTCATCCGTCGTAACCGCCATTAAATCCGCATGATTAGTTGGAAAGCCCAGGGTCAAGTCAATCACTGGGTAACTGAGAACTTGTGCAAATGGCAGTATACTTTTAGACTTAAATCCATGCTGTTGTAAGAAGTCAGCACGAGCACCCAAGGCCGTCAGCACCGCAACTAAATGACCGCCGGCAGAAAATCCAACTGCAGTAATATGGTGCGGGTCAGCGTCCCACTCCTGAGCATGTTGTTGCGCATAGCTCAAGGCGGTTAACCCAATCGTCGCCGCTGTCGGATAAAATGGCCCGTCCGCGGTTAAGTTGTACTTAACGACAATTGCCTGATATCCTTTGGCCAAGAACTTGAGCGCCACGGCTTCAACTTCACGTTCAGAATAACCGGCAAAGCCACCACCTGGAAATATCAAGGCCAGTGGCCACTGGCGTTCATCTGGAAATAACGTAAATTGGTCGCGCTGGTAACGCCACATGGTAAACGGCTCACCTTCTGGCGTGTGTAGCACCAATGTTTCAAGCTTCATGTAATGACCCCCTTTTAAACTATCGATTTGTCAACAATACGAACCATGAAGACTCGACTATCTCCCAACATTGAGATAATCGAGTCTTCGGCTTTAATAACTGTCAGTTAATGACATCAGAAATGAATTTCAAATAATGACGCATCCTACTGACTACTGTTTTTTAGTGTAGGCTTCATTGATCGTTGATACTGTCAGACCAGTCACATCATGGTTATGGCTTGGGAATAACAAGCTGATAACGTAACTTAGAATGAAGGATGAGACAAACGCAACACAGGCAACCAACAATGAAGAGATATTCATTGCTTGTACCCAGAATGATAATCCCACACTCAAGACTAATCCAGTTAAAACGCCGACCGTATTAGCGCGCTTAGTGAAGATCCCAACTGCAAAGATCCCAGCAATCGGAACACCGAAGATACCAGTAACCGATAAGAAGAGATTCCAAATCTGCGAAGCATTACCCATCAAGAGGTAAATGGCAACTGCAAGCCCTAATAAACCTGCTAGAATAATAATGCCACGGGCCAATGTCACGTCATTACTGTTCTTGAACTTGTCGTTAAAGAACCGTTGTTTGAAGTCAGTAATCACACATGACGAAATCGCGTTCAAACTTGAAGCAATTGTTGATTGAGCAGCCGCAAAGATTCCGGCAATCACTAACCCAGCAACCCCAGCTGGCATTTGCGTAATCACAAAGTATGGCACAACAGCACTAGTGTTAAATCCGGCCGGTAAGCTGGCAGTATGTTGGTAGAAACTATATAAAATCGTGCCCATTCCGAAGAATAGCGGAATTGTGATCAGTGCTAGCCAACCATTGGTATACATCGACTTGTTCGTATCTTTGATCGTTGCAGTCGTCTGGTAACGTTGCACAACATCTTGACTACCAGTGTATTGATAGAGACTGTTGAAAATTTGACCAGCTAAGATCAATGGGACGAATTTGGATAAATCACCGATATTGAAATCATTACCAGAAATGAATTTGTGGTTCGTCACAACATCGTTGACGATCGTACCAAAACCACCTTTGATGTAGAAAATACCGAGTACACAGATCAACAAGGCACTACCAAGTAGTAAGAAACCTTGAATAACATCGCTCCAGATAACCCCTTCAATCCCACCTAAGAAGGTGTATAGGATACATAAACCACCAACGACGATGGCAATCAAAATTGGATTGATATTTGAAACCGAGGTAATTGCAATAATTGGCAGATAAATCACAATCGCCACACGACTAATATGATACAGAACGAATAACAAACTACTGATGGCCCGCATTACTGGGCTAAAGCGTTCTTCCAAATATTCATACGCCGTCGTCACCTTCAACTTACGGAAGAACGGAATATAGAACTTAATTAAGATAGGAATAATGATTAAAATTGAAAAACTTCCGATAGCGTACGCCCAATCACTTAAAAAGGCTTGTTCAGGCGTCGACATAAATGTAATCGCACTTAACGTTGTTGCATAAATACTGAACCCGGCTGCCCATGCTGGAATATGTCCTTCCGCTTTAAAGAACGAATCCGTATTTTTACTAGCTTTTCTAGTAAAATACGCGCCAACACCCAGCATTGCTAATAAATAAGCTCCTAACACAATCCAATTTAGAGCTCCAAATCCAACTTTACTCATGATTTCGCCTCACTTGTTTTATTTAATTGAATCCCCGATACCACACGCTTACCACGTTGAATGAATACTTTGAGCATTGACGGTGCAATGAGCGTTGCCATGACGGTTACCACAATCATTGCCGTGTAATGGTTATGGTCAATCAGACCAGCAGAGACGGCAACATTCGCAACAACCAATGCCATCTCACCACGTGAAACCATTCCAGCCCCGACAATATTGGCTTCATTCCATGTCAATCCAAATAATTTGCCCCCGATTGCACCACCAATTTGTTTCCCTAAGATGGCAACAAATAGCAATAATCCAATAAATAGAAGATCATTTTGCATGCCCTTAAATGTAATTTCGAGTCCGATACTTACAAAAAACACTGGAATAAAAACGGCATAACCAATCGGTTCAATCTTAGCGGCCAATTGTTCCTTAAAGTTAGTTTCTGAAATTGCAAGCCCCGCAATATAGGCCCCTAACACGTCACTCATTCCCATTTCAACTGCTAAGAATGCAAACCCAAAGCAAAGGATCAACGCGCCCGTCGTCACATTCTCAGAAGATTGAATTTTGCTAGCTATCTTTAGAAAGACTGGAACGAGCCACTTAGCCAATGCGATCGCGATCACAAAGAACAACACTTTGGGGACGACCATGCCAATAATCGATGAATTTTGCGTACTGGCAGTGCCAAACAAACTCGTACTGATTCCCAATAAGACGACGCAGATAATATCATCCGCAACCGCAGCGCCTAAAATGATGGCTCCTTCACGTGTGTTTAGGTACGACATTTCCTTAAGTACTTGTACGGTGATGCTGACCGAAGTGGCACTCAGAATTAGTCCCAAGAAAAGCGCCGTTTTTAACGAGAAATCGAACATGCCCACACACAGGAGAACGGCTGCCGCAGTTGGGAAAATTACACCTAATGTTGCAACGGTCAATGCGGGTTTCCAGTAATGGAATAATTGTTTTAAATCCCCCTCAAGTCCCGCAATAAACATCAGAATAATGACACCGATTTCTGCAAAATAATGAATAAACGTGCCATACGTCAATATATGAAAGACGGCTGGTCCGGCTAATACACCAACCAACAATTCACCAATCACAGTTGGTAATTTAAATCTATTAGCCAGATGTGCGCCCAACTTGGTCAGCACTAAAATTAAAACCAATTGCAAAAGATAATTCATATTGATTGAACCTCGCTAACTTAACGCTTGTTGGACCAACGCAATTTGTTCCGGTAAATTTTGACTTTGAATATTGTATTCAATGAAGATAGGGGTCGTATTCGGCAGCGCTTTCAATAATTGCTGCCAATCAGTGTCACCGTCACCTAACATTACCGTATTTTGATTCTTGATATCTTTAAGATGAAAAACTGTAATGGCAGATTTTAGCGTTGCAAATGCTGGCTCCGGCTGTTGATCGATCCAATACCAGTTACCGGAGTCAAAAGTGTATCCCAACGGTAACAGCTGTTGCTTGATCCATTCGAGGGCCGTTTCAACAACTCCTAACTGACCATTGTCATTTGGTTGATTCTCGATCGTAACCTGGGTCTGACTACTCATCAAGAGTTGCCGCAACTGTGACAAGGTTGATGATGACATCAAGGAGACTTTTCCTAAACTGTACTTCAATGATTTAATCTGGTATTTCGTTGCCATGTCCAGATTAGTTTGCAAACTGGCATTATATCCGTTCGGGCCAAACAGTTCTTCTGGAACTGAATAGTACAGATCCCAATGATTATCTCGACACAGTTGGCTAATCGCTGCTAACTCGGTGTCCTTAGTCGTTGGCTTAAAGAATTCACCCCGAACTTCCACAGCGCCAATCTCATTTCGCCCAACTAATGTTTTAATGCAATCAAGTTGACTTGCCCCCGCCTTAACTTCATCTTCATAAACAGCGGTGTTGATTCCAACCTGCATGATATAAAGCCACCTTTCAAATTTACCTAAATAAAAAACCGCTACTCAAAATCTTGCAAACTAGGTATTCACGTAAGGCACTCGCCCTGTCTTTGAATACTAATTGCACAATTTTAGTAGCGGTTGAATTGTTAAAATGATTATTACGCTATTAACTTAACATACAAAACGATAGTTGTAAACGCTTTCTTTTTAAACAAAAATAATTATTACTTACACAAATCAGCCACAGCCCCATACAATTGGGCTTTATCAGCCAATTTTGCAACCCGAATTTTTGTCTGAATTAATTCTGGTGGCAACAGCGGACTTAGTGCATCAGTTAACAAATCAACGAGATATTGTCCCTGCAACGAAACTGCACCACCCAGTAATAGTACTTCCGGATCGAACAACAGAAGAACTGGTGCAATCCCCGTCGCAACCTCTTCTGCCCATGTCTTGATCATTTGGTCATAAGGCGCATGACCAAGCTTGGCTTCACTAAAAGCGTCCTTAACGCTAATTCCATATGGTTTTAACTGATGTTCAAGCGTCAGCGTTGAAGCCCGTTGTTCATAATTCGTCTGTGTTTGTTCATCATACAACATATAACCAATAGAATTAGCTGTCGCATGCACCCCAGTCATTAATTGGCCGTTTTCAACATATGCGCCACCGATACCAGTCCCCAGTGCAACACAGTATGCCGAAGCAGCTCCCTTTGCAGCACCAGTCAGTTGTTCGCCTAGCAGCGCAGCATCCACATCATTAACAACGACTACTGGTAGTCCAGATTGTGCCATTAGCGCGGCTTTAATGGGGGTCCCTTGATATCCTGGAATCGTTGGCCCAGCGTATTGAATCTCTCCGGCTGCACCGACAATGCCGGCCGTACTGACCCCAATACCAGTCAGTGGATACTGTGCTTGATAACTAGCAGTCACCTTCAATAGTTGTTTAAGAATAAAACCATCCTTGTTCTGCTCAGTTAGGCACTTACCTTGATGGCTCAGCTGTAATTGTTGATCAATTAACCCATACTTAATCGAAGTTCCCCCGATATCAAATGTTAAAAATAATTCAGTCATAATCATCATCCTCACCATTTTTAATTGCAATGAATGGCCTTACGATACCACAATAATTATTTTTGTATCAACCGGAAAAGAAATTTAATATCGATTAGTCCGTTGTATTGTAAGCGTTTTCCGTTGGAAATGATAATAATTACCAAAATATGATATTGCAATAATTTTTATTACTCGGTATAGTACTCCCTGTAAGCGGTTGAATTTCCAAATGATTATTACAAATCACATCAAAAATCTAAGTTTAGGGAGTTTTATAATTATGACTAAAAAATTATTATATGCAGCACAAATGACGGCTTTTGATAAAGACGGTAATATTAATTTAGACGGTATCCGTGCCTTAGTTCGTTATAACATTGATGTTAACAAAGTCGATGGGTTATACGTCTGCGGTAGTACTGGCGAAGCCTTCATGTTGAACACTGACGAAAAGAAACAGGTTATGAAGACTGTCTATGACGAAGCCAATGGTGCAATTGACTTGGTGGCCCAAGTTGGTTCACTGAACTTAAAGGAAGCTAAGGAACTCGCCAAATACGCAACTGATCTCGGCTATCCAAAATTATCCGCCGTAACGCCATTCTATTACAACTTTACCTTTGAACAGATCAAGGATTACTATAATGAAATCCTCAAAGACGTGGATAACAAGTTACTGATCTACTCTATTCCAGCTTTAACGGGGGTTGCCTTAACCACTGATCAATTCGCAGAACTCTTTGAAAATCCAAAGATTATCGGGATTAAGTATACGAACGCTGATTTCTACTTACTCGAACGTGTTCGTAATGCCTTCCCTGATAAGCTGATCTTATCTGGCTTTGACGAAATGTTGTTACCAGCATTAGCATTGAACGTAGATGGCTGCATTGGCTCAACTTATAACTTGAACGCACCACGAGTTCGGGCTGAAATGGATGCCTTCGAAGCTGGCGACATCGAAAAAGCACGTGAATTACAACATATCAGTAACGATATGATTACTGATTTAATTGCCAACGACATTTACCCAACTTTGAAATTAGTGATGAAACACCTTGGCGTTGATGCAGGCGTCGTTAAGAAGCCAATGAGCCAGCCAACCCCAGAAATGGAAGCGGGCGCCAAAGCAATTTACGAAAAATACTTCAAAAACTAATCCTAATTTATAGTAGAAAGCGGTCTTTTTTATGAAAAACACATTCCTAGATCAAGTAAAGGGCTCACTAATCATTTCGTGCCAAGCCTTGCCAGATGAACCACTGCATAGCTCGTTCATTATGTCGCGAATGGCGCTTGCTGCTAAGGAAGCTGGGGCCGCCGGTATTCGTGCCAATTCCATCGTTGATATCCAAGCGATTCAAGACGAAGTTGATTTACCGGTTATCGGCCTCAACAAAGTAGACTATCCCGATTCACCGGTCTACATTACCCCAACCATTAAAGAGATGCGGGCTGTCGCTGCAACCGGCTGTGCAGCAGTCGCGTGTGATGTGACTGGACAACCACGACCGAATGGTGAAAAGCTCGCTGACATCGTTGCAACGATGCGGGCTGAATTTCCAGACACCCTGTTAATGGCAGATACAGATACGCTCGAAAACGTTCGCTTAGCAGACGAGCTCGGCTTCGACATTATTGGTACCACCATGCACGGCTACACGCCGGCAACTAAGGGCGCCAACATTGCTGACGATGACTTTGCTTATCTGAAAGCGGTCCTCAAGACAACGTCACACCCCGTTATCGCTGAGGGTAAAGTTGATACGCCGGCCAAGATGAAACGTTGCTTAGACCTCGGCTGTCACGCCGTGGTCGTCGGCGGCGCCATCACCCGACCACTACAAATCGCCAAGAACTTCATCGATGCACTCTAGAATTGGCTATGTTAAAAGAACTGGCTGCAAGCGGAAATTCGTTTGCAGCCAGTTCTTTTTGACGATTTAGCTTTTAATTTGAGCCTAACTCGCAATTTCAATCGTTAGACAATTACTCAGCAGCTTATATCCAAAGCGAATTACTGTTCTTTGATTGACCCCACTAAAGTCTCATTATCAGCCGGTGGATTCGCCAGTAAGTTCCGGACATCATCCAGATCAACCTTAACGTTCCAGATCAAGACGCCCACGAGTTGCTTGTCATCCAAGAAGTAGACGATCGTCCCGTTATCGCGGTCATCAAAAACTGTTTGCAATTCCGGATTAATCGTCCCGACAGCTTGCCATGAAATATCAAAAATCATGGAATAGAAGTACGGCGTATGTTGATAAAGGGCATGCGCCCCCGCCATGTTCCGTCCGACCAGTTCACCAGAGTTACGCGCATGGTCGACGTGTTCGATTCGTTGCCGGCCTAGAATTTGATCTGGATAAGAGGCAATGTCACCAGCTGACCAGATGGCCTCATCGCTGGTCTGTAAATAACCATCAACTTTGACGCCACCATCGGCCAATGCCAGACCACTATCCTCAGCTAACGAAATCCGTGGCGTCACACCTAAGCCAATAATAATGGTGTCTGCGGCAATTTCTGAACCATCCTTAGTGGTGATCGTCAGATGGTCGCCGTCACGTTGATATGATTCGACCATCTGGCCACTGAGTAGTTCAACGCCATTGTTTTTAAAGGTTGCTTCATATTCCGCCCGAATTTTTTCAGGGAATTTCCCCTCACCCAGTGCTTTTTCTGGGAAAATCATCGTAACTTGCGTGTCATTTTGCGTTAGCGATGACGCGAGTTCGGTACCAACATAGCCGCCACCAATAATGACGACCCGCTTGTTGGGGCCACTAAACTTACGAAGTTTACGATAATCTGACCACTGTCTGAAGACAAGAACGTGCGGATCATCGGGACCCTTGATCGTACGAGGTTCGCCGCCGGTCGCTAACAATAATTGTTCATAATGAATCGTCTGCCCGTCATCCAACGCAATCGTCTTAGCTTCTCGATCAATTGCCTGAACAGTCGTCTTAAATTCAAACGTCACATCGGGATAATCTTCAGCACCGATGCGGATATTCTCTTCGGTAAATTCGTCATCTAACCATAACTTCTTGCTTAATGCTGGCCGTTCATAAGGAACATCGGCTTCTTGTGAAACGACTAAAATCGATCCCTTAGTATCTTCTTGCCGAATGCCTTTGATCGCATAACCAGCAACCATCCCACCACCAATAATGACATATCGATAGGTGCGCTCGTTATCCATTGTGCTCATCTTATCGCCTCCATAATTATTCTTGTTCATTGACCCTCATTATAGTATAACCGCGGCGGGTGTACCAAAAATGACGCATCTTGGCGGCTACTGACCATCGTTATTCCTTGAAGACTAGTCATTATGACTAGCTGCTACTTAAATCATGATCTTACCCATTCACTTTGATTGAATACGTACAATCATCGTAGTACATTTAAATTGTACACAATTAATCTGATTAATGAAAGGGAAGTGCGTCATTATGACCAATCAAAAGCCATCGGATTTAACCACTGCAGCTGGACAACCATGGGCCGACAACCAGCATTCGCAAACTGCTGGCGACCGTGGGCCAGTACTGTTACAAGATTACGATTTGTTGGAAAAGCTTGCCCATTTCGATCGTGAACGAATTCCAGAACGGGTCGTCCACGCGAAGGGTGCCGGCGCTAAGGGCGTCTTCGAGCTGGAAAACGACATGAGTCAGTACACGAAGGCGAATTTATTCAATGGCGTTGGTAAACAAACCCCGGTCATTTTACGATTCTCACAAGTTGCTGGCGAAAAAGGTTATCCGGATACGGTCCGCGATGTGCGCGGCTTTGCCTTGAAGTTCTACACTCAAGCGGGTAATTACGATATTGTCGGCAACAATACGCCGGTCTTTTTCGTCAATGATCCCCTGAAGTTTCCAGATTTCATCCACTCACAAAAACGTGATCCTAAGACTAATCGCCGCACTCAAAACATGCAGTGGGATTTCTGGGCGCACTCACCTGAATCATTGCATCAAGTGACTTATTTGATGGGCGACCGCGGCTTGCCAGCATCCTATCGCACCATGAACGGTTACGGTTCCCATACGTTCAAGTGGGTCAACCAGGATAATCAACAGTTCTGGGTCAAATACCACTTTATCTCAGATCAAGGCGTCAAGAACATGACTGCTAAAGCCGCTGAAAAGGCAATGGTTCAAAACGTGGATTACTTGCAGGATGACTTATATGACGCGATTCAAAAACAAAATTATCCGTCATGGACCTTGTATGTTCAAATCATTCCGTATGAAGAAGGCCTGCATTATCGCTGGGATATCTTTGATGTGACTAAGGTCGTTTCTCATCATGATTACCCGTTGATTAAAGTCGGTAAATTGACGCTTAACGAGAATCCAACCAATAACTTTACGGATATTGAGGAAGCTGCCATGTCGCCCGCTAATCTGGTCCCTGGCATTGAGGTCTCCCCTGACAAACTACTTCAAGGCCGGTTGTTCTCGTACAAAGACGCCCAACGTTACCGTCTCGGCGCCAACTTTGAGGATTTGCCAGTCAACAAGCCCGTCGTACCCGTTCACAATTACGAACGCGATGGCTTCATGAAAGCTGACAATCAGGGTGACGAAGTGAACTATGAGCCCAATTCTCGCCGTGGCCCGCAAGAAGTCCCAGATGCAGCAATCACACCCGATCAGGTCCAGGGAACGACTGGTGCGCGTCCTTATCACTATCAAGTTGACTACACGACTCAGGCTGGTGACCTCTATCGCCTAATGACACCAGCAGAACAAGATCGTCTGATTGCCACCATCCGCGATGGTCTGGGTCAAGTAACGCTTCCTGGTGTTAAAGAACTGGAAATCAAACAGTTCTACGGCGCCGACCCTAACTATGGGACCCGCGTTGCGGAGGCGTTGGGGATGGATATTGAGGCGATTTTGAAATCGTAGTTGGTCGCGGGCTGTAGCGCTGAATGATCGAGGACAAAACCACTTTTTATTTTTCCGAGTAACAGCATTGGCATTAGGCCGTAGCGACAAGCATCAGAACAAACGGAACATTTGCTCACACCAAAATACGAGTCGAAGTCTATTAAACTTTGGCCCGTATTTTTTTGTACGACCTATGCTACTTTAATTTTGGATAGCGGGCGAGAACGTCGACTTCATCGCGATTTAGCGCGTGATCGGCACATAAGATCACCGCCGCGCTATCCGGATCAGTGTGATAATATTGACTATTTTTGATGGCAAACAACATGTCATACTGGTTAGCCAGGCGAATATACCGTCCCATAATATCCATATCAAGTTGACCATTCAGTAATAACTGATAAGTTGCATCAGTTTCTAAAATTGCGTGTAGCGCTTGCGTACAGTCATAGCGTAGCGCTTCTGCAAAAGAAATTCGTAATTCGATTCGTTCACTAAAAGTTCCTAGGCACCGATGCTGTTCATCTGGTTTTAATAATGGTAGTCCAAAAACCGCGTTTTGAAGCCGTTTATCTAAGTCCGCTTGTTCGTTTTGCATCTCCATTCCTCCACTATTGCTACTGGCATCGCATCTGATGAAAAAAGAGATCTAAATCTCTGATTGAGATTTAGGTCCCCATTGATACTTAATCACGCTGAATCGTATCTAAGCCATAATGCTTTAAATTAAGAAAGACGTGTTTATCGAAATAACCTATGAACGTTCCTTGAAAGAACAGGCAAATTGCAGTGCCCACATTGACGGCCCATAACTGACCACTTATTAAGAAAGTAATCACCATGATGATCACTGGTGGAATGTAATGAACCATCTGTGCGATCGTTGCATTGCCTTTGAGGTACCGAAACCGAATAATCTGCATAAAATCATCATTAGGATGCAAGATTAAGTTAGCACGCTGATAGATTGATGTCGCAAGTGCGACACACAGAACACCGAAGACATCAATAATTATTCGAATTCCTAGCGGTAACGCTGTAATCCCTGTTCGCTGAATCAATCCCGTAAACCATTGAATTAAGACACTAAACGGTAAGGTGAACAATAAGTTACCGATAATTCGCCGCCAAATAATTTGATGGATTAGGATTGCATTCATGATCACCACCACGACACCACAAGTAAACAAGGTTGCTTGTAAGCTCAATGGCCATAAGTGATACAGGTTTACTGCTGAAGCGGTCCAAACTGCGCTGCCGAGGTTCATGACAACCGTTAGCGCATGACCGACCGAATTAATCAGGAGTGATAACCCGAGGAAGGCCCACCGTTTCAACCAATCGTGTTGGACAAGCGTTTGGTTATTAGTCACGATGGTCATCCTCTTTCAGTTAAGTCTAGTCAACCGTTGCCCCAACTGCATCCGGAGTTAAGAAATCTTCATTAGCCTTCAAGTTAAAGCGCTTGATTAGGTCACGGAAGTCCTTGTCAGTCAATGATTGTAAGACTTCGCCGCCTTGAGCGCGGATCGTCGTATAGATCAACGCTGATTTTTCAACCGTTTCAACTAATCCATAAGTTTCATCCAATGAATCACCAGCTGCGAAGACCCCGTGATGTGGCCATACAACGACCCGGTAATCTGCCATCTTAGCAGCGGTCTTTTCACCAATTTCGTTGGTCCCTGGGCACATGTATGGAATAACACCCACACCTTCAGGGAAGACAACGATTGATTCAGGATGCATCTTCCAGAGTGTCCGACTGAAACGCTTGGATGATAGCGGAATCGTGAAGGTCATTGCGACTAAGTTAGTTGGATGGCAATGCATGATAACCCGTTGATCTGGGTCTTGCTTTAGACGAGCAATGTGACTCATCAAATGTGATGGGAATTCACTCGTTGGTTCGCCGCCGTCATTAAAGCCCCACATTAAATCAACACTGTTGCCAACTTCACTGATCCGAATCAAGCCCATGTCGCGTTCTGGGAATTCGACCATGTTCTTGAAGTAACGACCAGTTCCTGTAACCAGGTAGTACTTGCCTGCAAGTTCGCTCGCATCAAAGTCAATTGAAATCTGACGTAACACTTTGTCGGTGCCGGTGTATGCTTCAACTTCTTCTTTCGTCAAACGAAGACTGACATTACCACCGTTACGTTCATCCCAACCGTGCCGATATAAATTTTCTGTTGTTTTAGCCATATTGCGTACATATGGTGAATCGATAAATGCTGTCATAATATTACTTACCTTCTCTTCTTAATTTTTGAACCTGGCTGAATTCTTGATCAATCGTGATTATGCGTTAACAGTCTTCTTATCCCGTGGGAATTGAACTTTTTGTTCATAATTATGAATTTCATCAAGCCAATCCGTGCCAACTGGGGTATTGTTCTTCAAGCAGAATTCATCCCAGACAGCGCCAAATGGGAAGGACTTCAATTCTTCAGTAACGGCTAAACGCTTCGTAAAGTCATAGTTCAATTCAGCTTTCTTCAAATCATCAATTGGTGCTAACATTGCTTGGAGTAAGGCCTTTTGGGTTGCCCGTGCACCGATGACCCAAGCAGAAACCCGGTTGATGGTTGCATCGAAGAAGTCTAAACCAATGTTGGTCCGTTCCAATTCATTATCGCGAACTAATGAACGTGTAATCCGTTGTAAGGCTTCATCAAAGACAACAACGTGATCACTATCCCAACGAACAGGACGAGAAACGTGTAACATCAAGCCTTTACCAAATGGCATGAAGGCTGAGAACTTGTCAGAAACATCTTCAGTTGGGTGCCAGTGTCCAGCATCGATCGTCCAGAGCTTGCCCCGACTGATGGCATAGTTGTTGTAGAACAGGTGAGAACCAACCGTGTAGGATTCGATCCCGGTCCCGAATAACTTCCCTTCAACGGCTTCAATCGTATTCTTTTCGTCATACTTCTTAGCGAAGACTTCATCCAAGGATTCAATTAAACGTTCACGTGGTGTTTGCTTGTCAATTGGGTTATCCTTGAAACCATCTGGAATCCAGAAGTTGTTAACTGATTGTTGTCCCAGTTCTTGACCAAAGTAATTAGCGATTTCCCGTGATTTCTTACCAACTTCGATCCAGTAATCCCGTACTGATTTTTCAGGACTAGCTAACGTAAAGTTGTGTTTAACCATTGGATGTGAGAAGAAGGTTGGGTTCATATCTAAGCCGATGCCTTCTTGCTTAGCCCAGTCTACCCAATACTTGAAGTCTTCTGGACCGACTTCATTGAAGTCCTTTTTCTTATCTGTAACCGCATACAAAGTATGCAAAGCCACTTTATGACTCCCTGGAATTAATGACAGTGCTTCGTGTAAATCACCCGTTAATTGGTCAGGTGTCCGTGCAATCCCTGGATAGTCCCCAGAAACGCCAATCCCACCAGTTAATTCTTGATCAGGGTTCAAGAAACCATGAATGTCATCACCTTGCCAGCAATGGACCGATAACTTAACCTTCTTCAAGGCTTCCATGGCCTTTTCGGTGTCGACACCGATTTCGGCGTAACGTTCTTTTGCGACTTGATAAGCTTTTTCGACTTCATCAGTTTTAACCATTAGTAATTCCTCCTAGATTTAATCTAAATGAAAGACTTCTTGTAAATCAGTAGTAACGGGACTATTGTCCTCATTCGTGTCCATCAGTGGTTCCATATACTTCCACCACTTCTTGCAAATATCTGTCTCGGCAATCTTGTTATAGGTCGCTTCATCGGGTACTTCCAAATAGGCAAAGGTTTGACCAGTTAATTTATTTAAGAAAATTGAATAATTCGTCGCACCATATTCCTTGAGCGCTGTCTTCATTTCTGGCCACAGTTCCGCATGCCGTTTGGCGTATTCTTCATAGGCATCCTTATGCAAGTACATCACTTGTCCTAACCGAACCATCTACACCATCTCCTTGGCTTTATGAGTTAAAAATTGTTGATACTCTTTTAAAATATCGCCATACTTGTTGGTTTCTGGCAGATAACGCTTCAAGTCGAATGATTCCGCAATTAGACGGCGACCCGCACTAATATTTTCAACTTCATCGCTGGCGATCATCTGAACCATGATATTTCCGACCGCAGTTGCTTCGCTCGGACCAGCAACAACTTTAATATTAGCCAGTGTACTCGTTAGCTGATTCATCAACGCGACATTGCTACCCCCACCAACAATATTGAGTGTATCGATATGGTAACCAAGAATTCGATCCAGCTTAGACAGTTCATTAGCATAGAACAACGATAAGTTAGAATAGATGGCCTGGAAGATTTCACCTGGCGTCTCCGGAACAATTTGCTTCGTTTCACGACAGTAGTCCTGAAGTTCCTTAACCATATTGTCTGGATTAGTGAAACGGTCGTCATTAATGTCAATGAACTGTTGAAATGGCTTAACTTGTTGGGCCATCTTGGCTAGTTCACCAAAACTATATTTGTCATCCAACTCGTGACGCACACATTGCGCAATCCACAATCCCATAATGTTTTTCAGGAAGCGGTACGTCCCATACGCGCCCCATTCGTTGGTATAGTTCTCATGAAAGGCTTGCAGGCCATTTTCTGGCACGTTCAGTTCTGTTCCGAGTAACGACCAAGTTCCAGAACTTAGGAAGGCCCACCGATCACCTTCACCTGGCGTGCCGACAACCGCAGAGGCCGTATCATGGGTAGCAACCGTCACAACCTCAACTTCAGGAATGTCATACTTGTTATGCCATTTGTGACTGACGTTTCCTAGAATTGAACCAGATTCAACCAGTCGTGGAAATTGATCTTGAGACACATTGACTTTGCCTAACAAATCCTTATCGAATAAGCCAACCCGCAAATTCAACATCTGGGTCGTAGAGGCATTCGTAATTTCAGTAACCGCATTACCGGTCAAAACGTAACCCAGGTAGTCTGGCATCATCATAATCTTGTCCGTCTTCGCTAACAGTTGATGATTTTCCTTATAAAGTTGGTAGAGCGTATTGAAATCTTGGAATTGAATCCCAGTTTTTTCATAAATATACTCTTTAGGTAGATCACTCGTTAGCTGTTGGATCGCATTGTGCGTACGCTTATCACGGTAACTAATTGGATCCTCCAACTTATGACCATCTTCACCGACCAAGACATAGTCGACAGCCCAAGTATCAATCCCCAGCTCAACGTCATTAATGCCCATCTGTTTGACCTTTTCCAGGCCTTTAAAAATCTCATCAATTAAATGGTCGACATCCCAGCGGTCATGCCCATCTTTCATCGCGAATCCATTGGAGAAACGATGAACTTCTTGTAGCGTCAATCGACCTTGCTTTTGTTGTCCAAGCATCAAGCGACCGCTGGAAGCACCAATATCAACTGCAATATATGATTTCATTACTTTGCATCTCCAGTAGCATTGGTATTAATTGTTGTTTTCGTTGTTTTCGTTGTTGACTGCTGTTCATCTTCAAATTCATCACCATAACGTTCTTTGGTAATTTGTTCGAGTGACTTACCACGTGTTTGTGGTGTCCAAATAACCCCAATAATCAACGAAATAAGCAATAATCCGATCATGAATGTTCCGGCGGCTTTGAAACCCATCGTTGTCAGGATAGTTGGGAAGATGATTGACCAAATACCAGCTGAACCACGAACGACGAAGAACATAACACCTTGAGAACCTGCACGATATTTCGTTGGGAATAATTCAGTTGCCCATAAGGCGTACCATGCTTGTGCACCAATACCAGCTGAAATCCCCCAAACAGCAACGAAGATCCAGAGGCTAGTCCAGTTCATCCCGGCGAAGGTTAAGACAACCCAAGAAACAACGGCCATCGCGGCACCAACACCAAAGAAGATCCGATGATTTGCACGGTCACCATAGCGAGCAAAGCCGACATAGGTAGCAACCGCAGTAAAGACCCAGAGAACCGCCTGCAATAAGTTAGCTTGCAGGTTCGTCAGGCCACCGGCAGTTTCATAGACATATGGCATGAAGAAGCCCATTGCCCCGGCAACTAAGTTCCAGAACATATAAACACCAATCAAGAAGAACAATGACTTTAAGTTAATGGCATTTGAGAATAGATCACGATAAGGATGTGGTTTTTCACCAGTCGCCCGTTCGTGTTGTTTCTGTTCAACCCAAACTTGTGATTCGTCCAATTTGCTTTGAAGACGCCATGCAATAAAGGCAACAATCGTTAAGAAAATGAATAAAATCCGATTACCCATGACACCTAGTGGCGATAATGCAACACCGGCTGCGAAAATAATTGCGGGTCCTAATGACCAAGCGAATTGTGAAATACCAATATTCTGTGCCCGATTAGTTGATTGTGACGTTTCTGAAATATAAGTCCACGATGCAGGAACACCAGCACCAACCGCAATCCCAGTAATCAGGAAGCCAGCTAACAGCATTGGAAAGTTAACAGATGCTGCAATGATAATCGTTCCGACCATGTAGACTAACATATCGTAGGTGTAAATCACCTTTCGACCATATTTATCTGATAGATGCCCACCAATCAAGGCCCCAATCGCTGAACCAAACGCGTTGGCACTCAAAGCACCCAATAAACCAACTTGGAAGCTTGATAATCCCAATGCTTTCGTCCATAAAGTCAAACCACTAGCACCAGCAACAATTGAACCAGAATCCAAAAAATTAGTAATTGATACGGCAATTGTTGAACCGTGCGATTCCTTTTTGTTACTACTCATTTAAAATACCCTCCTTTAGTAAGCGGTTTCATTTGTTTACAAGCACATTGTAACCGCCACCACAAAGATGCTACAATAACTCTTACGAGGTTCATTAGTATCATATTTACAGGGAGGATTGTGAATGAACACACGTATTTTAAACTTTTTGAAGCAACCAACGTTGATTGAAGAAAAACAAAAAGCGTCTCATCGTTTCGTCGAGGATATGCCCCCCTATGCAATTAACCAGGAGCTCTCTCAAAAGGAACATGGACGCGTACTAAGCAATTATTTTTTTAGAAACAAGGACATCTATATTAGCCGTCACAATCGCTATGCCGACTATCCAACCCATACTCACACCTTTTTGGAAATGAATTATATGTTACAAGGAAGTGCCACCGAGATCGTTGATGGAAAGCAGATCACGCTCAATACTGGCGATCTGTTACTCCTGGATAACGGCTCTACGCATTCCATTAAAGCGTTGGGTGAAGATGATTTGTTGATCAATATTTTATTTAGGACTAAGAATATTAGTATTAGTTTGTTGAATGATTTGAGGAGGAGTAATAATTTATTATATGATTTTTTACTCGATCAAGTGGTTGGCGATCAAGAAAAGAATCGAGATTATCTCATCTTTACAAAGAAAAGAGACAATGATGTTCGCGATACTTTAGATAGAATCATTGAAGAGTATTATCTAAAACGTGATTTCTCGAACAGCATTATTAAATCCTACTTATCAATTTTACTGGTTCAACTGGTTCGTGAATATCCGTTAACTGGCCCTCATCAGTCGAGTAAGACTCGCTTGTTAGCTATCAAAATCTTAAAAGCAGTTGCTGAAGAATACAAAACAATCAGTCTGAGCGAATTAGCAGAACGTTTCAACTACAACAAAAATTATTTGAGTAATATTTTCAAGGATGAAGTTGGACAGACTTTCAGCGAAGTTCTAACACGACAACGTCTAATTCAGGCACACACACTTATCACGTCAACCTCGGTACCAATCACAACTATTATGGAACAGGTCGGAATTACCAATAAAACATTCTTTTACAAAAAGTATAAAAAGTATTACCATTCGGCGCCTAGTGCGGATCGGTAACCATTACTAGCAAACATAATAAGCCCTGGGAAGCATACCATCGACTATTACTAATTTTCATTAGTTAATCAGCCGCTTTGTTGTATGTTTCTCAGGACTTTTTTCACTCAACGCATCTGTGATTATGCTCAATTTGGAAAACTATTTAAAGCCTGGATAGATTACTTTTACCCCTAACTGTTTCATTTTTAATAGAAATGCATTCTTAGGGCGTGCATCCGTAATAATCGTTGACCAGGATGATAAATCTGCTAAATGGATATAGTCTGAGTACTCAGAATGAAACTTAGTGTGATCTACCAACAATATGCTTTCTCGTGCGTTCTTCATCATTTGCCATTTAATCTCTGCCTGTTCCATGTCAGTTACATAAGCGCCAGTATAATCAATCGTATTACAGGAAACAATCGCCAATTGCGGCCTAAACATTCCGATATCCTGAATCGCATGACTGCCTAAGAGTGAATCAGAATTAGGGCGTAAAGTTCCCCCGACCACAAATAGCGACAAATTATCCATTTTGTTGGCATTAGTTGTAAGCCTAAGATTATTCGTTATAATTCGTAAATTATTCAAATCTGGCAAATATTCTGGCAAATAGGCCGCTGTCGTACTTGGATCTATAAACATCGCAAGGTTATCCTTCAACACTTCCTTGGCCAACAACCGACATATCGTCTTTTTCTCCTCAACGCACGTCCGATAACGAAACGGTGACGTAAATTCGACATTCGTGTCGTCTAGTACTGTCACCATTCCAAACGAACGACGTACTTTTCCCGCTTCTTCAAGGATTATTAAATCTCTACGCATTGTAGAAGTACTCTCACCAGTTAACTCGATCAATCGCTTTACGCTTATTCGGGGATGTTCATCCAAAATCTTCAGAATACTTAATACACGATCATCTCTATTACTCATATTGCCCTCCAAATGAACGAATCTGAATTTTTTCTGCGTATTTTGAACAATTTAATGACCAAAATTTGAATGTATTTCACGTCAAATTGAATTTCATTCAAAACACCAGAAAACCAACATATACTGAAATCAAGGGAGATCGTTCACAATATGAGAGATGAATCACACTATTAATCTTATTTACTAACATAGTATCACACTGCCCAACGTTTAAAAATTTTGGATGTATGCACTCAAAAATTGATTTAACCATTTAAATAAATCCGTTTTATATTTAAGGAGTGTTAACTATTGAACTATGCAGAATTATTACGCCCCGACCTAGTCTTTACGGATCTAGACGTTGAAAATCGACAAGATCTGTATCATCTAATTACCACACAACTTGTACGTTTAGATTATGTGAATGTTGATTTTGAGGAGAAGTTAAATAGACATGAGGATGAGTATCCAACTGGCATCAGCAGTAACGGTATGAGTATTGCAATTCCTCACACATATGCAGCTATGGAAAGTAACCCGTTTATTTGTGTTGCAATTTGTAAAGACTCGGTTGATATACTCCAAATGGGATATAATCTGCCAGAACCATGTCGTACTTTCTTTTTCTCAAACCTTCCCTCATCAAGCGAACAATTAGGCTTTTTACAAAAATTGATGTCGTTAATGCAAGATAACCAGTTTGCTATCGAGTTAGCTAAGCCCAATGATCCAAAGGTAGTTTTCAATTATTTGTATAAGAAGATGAAGTAATTTAATCCATCACATTTAGTCACAGTATTGTCACAAAAACAATGAATAAACTAAATGACTTGCTGTTGAATTTCGATCAAGAACAAGTCATTTTTGTAAGCGTTTTACTATATGTTTTTAATTTATAATTACTACTCCAGTTTCATCTTCACTATTACGTTTAAAGTGATATCCATAAACAACAAAGCTAATGTCACGTGACTGCATACTACCGATAATTGCACTTTGAACTTGATAAGAAAGATCGCCGCGAATGTATACAGTGCAATCACTCTGTTGTCCGGTAACTTTTATTATCTTTTTGAGGCATTCATTCCAATTATCTGTTAATTCCGAAATATTGTACTGTGCTAACACTGGTAGCCCTATTAGATTACTAAATTCGTCATCTATTTTTGATTGCATAGTCATCTATTAATTCTCCAAAACTTCTCCAGGCAACATTGTATTAGCTGGTCGCTTCGGTTCAGGTGGTAACGGCTTTTCAATTGCTTTGAGGGGAACTCCAGGTACCGCAATCGGGACCAGCTCATCTTCATGTAATGGTTCCGACGCATCTCGTCCAACAGACTGATAATCAGGTAACAGGCCTAACTTAATAAATACAGACTGCTGATAGGCAATTTTAGCGTTCCATTCTAAGGTTTCCATAATCCGAACTGCAATGTGTAATTCAGTTGCTGTGATCAAAATACCATGACTATTGAGCAAAAACACATTCTCCATTGCCTTATCACCAATCTTTTTAAGATTGTCATGAACAATGTCTGCTAACTTTTTAGACGTTGCAGGTGCATACGGCAAACACTGGATTTTTCCCAACTCGCGTGTTGCTTCAGTTACATTGGGCATATTGAGACCAGATGTTGCCCAAAACATTGATTCTTCTGCATGAGAATGATAGACACATCGAATCCCTGGATGTACTTCATACGCTTCAAAATGCATGTTGATCTCACGCGTAATGTCACCGACACCGTCAATTTTTTCATACGTTTCAGCATCAACCACTAAAATTTGTGCTGGTGATAGTTCTGCATAGTATGTTTCTGACATGAAAGTCGGGGTAATCAATATATACGGATGACCATCTGGAGCAAAAACCTTGATTGACATATTGCCTCCAGCAATATTTGTATCTTTACGGTCAAACATTTTCCGCACCGTATACGCCAAGTCTCGACGTTCTGCATAAAACATCATTTCCATATGAAACCCTCCTATTGTGAATATTTTATTAATTCGATTTTGATTATACATTGCTGCAACTCACATTTTAATTGGTTTCATTAAAAATGATTTTTAATCATCAATTTACGTTTAAACAAGTCAATATTATTCATAATTATTCATTTTATGAGGAGTGATATTTTTGTACAAAAATGACCGCTTAAATTTAATCCTAGATATCCTTCAAAAACACAAGAAAATATCTATGCGTGATTTGAGTCAGCAAACTTATTCGAGCCCTTCTACATTGAGGCGTGATTTAATCGAACTAGAAAAAGATCACCAGATCGTTCGATCATTCGGACAAATAGAAATCGTAAAATCTAAAAACATTGAATTTTCATTTCCTTTCCGAAAACAAGAAAATGAACAGTCTAAAAAACATATCGCGGATATAGCCAGTAATTTCATCGGAGATAATATGGCATTGTTCCTGGATTCTAGTAGTACCGTTGCAACATTACTGCCCTACATTGCTATGCATCAAAATCTTGTAATCATCACTAATGGCTTGTTTCTTGGAATGAAACTCAACCAATATCCAAATATAAAAACCTTCATGGCAGGTGGCAGATTGCGTCCTGGATCAGGTTCGTTCTTGGGAGAATATGCTAACAATTATTTAGATAATTTCAAAGCCGACTTGGCATTTTTCTCATGCACCGCACTAGATTCCTCAGGAATTTATATGGCAAGTGAAGAACAGTCAAATGTCAAGCGTCACATGATCGATGATGCGCATACCGCCATATTATTATGTGACTCAAGCAAATTCGGACACACAAATTATTATAAGTTGAGTGATTATGCATGCATTCAAACCATCATTACCGATCAAGCGCCTCAGCCAACCATTGAAAATGCCATAAAGCCATACAATATTGAAATATTATACTAATTTTTGAATAAGTTTGAAGAAGTTCGATGGTGAAAAATGGAGAAAATTCAATTTTGTAGACATCTATTTACTCTCTTTTGTAAAACATTTATATTTTTGTTTGTGAGGTAATTCTCTAATCAAAATACATTTTCAAGTCACATTCGCCTTAATAAATAAAGGGGGCTTATTCCAACAGTAACTATCAATCATTATTCAATTCAAAGTAGATATGAAGTTTATACATTATAGGAGGTTTTATTCATGTTAGATGCAAAGTTTCCAAAAATCGGTATTCGCCCAACAATTGATGGTCGACGCAAAGGTGTCCGGGAATCTCTAGAAGAACAAACCATGAAAATGGCACATTCAGTTGCAGATTTATTACACAATACCCTGAAGTATCCTGATGGATCACCAGTAGAGACGGTTATTGCTGACACAACCATTGGTGGTGTTCATGAAGCTGCCATGGCAAAAGAAAAGTTAGACAAAGCTGGAATTTGTGGGACGATTACCGTTACACCATGTTGGTGCTATGGTTCAGAAACTATGGATATGTCGAAAGATATCCCGCATGCGATTTGGGGATTCAACGGTACAGAGCGACCAGGTGCGGTTTATCTAGCTGCAGTCCTAGCCGGGCATACCCAAAAAGGCATTCCTGCGTTCGGCATTTATGGCAAAGATGTTCAAGATGCTGATGATTCATCAATTCCAAAAGATGTTGTTGCAAAGCTGATTCGCTTTGCAAAAGGGGCTTTAGCAGCTGGCCTCATGCGAAATAAATCCTATCTATCCATTGGGAATGTTGCAATGGGTATTGCCGGATCAACTGTAAATCCCGATTTCTTCCAAGATTATTTAGGAATGCGTAACGAATACGTAGATATGTCAGAAATCATCCGTCGGTGGGATGAAGGTATTTACGACAAGGAAGAATTTAAAAAAGCTTTGGCTTGGGCCAAAAAGAATATGAAGATTGGTCCCGATGTCTATAATGATGGGAAACCAATCCAATTTGATGATAAAGCTAAAGAAGAGCAATTTGAAGATTGTATCAAGATGATCATGATTGCTCGAGACTTGATGCAAGGAAATACCAAGCTCAAAGATGCCGGCTTTACCGAAGAAGCAGAAGGCCATTTTGCAATTGCTGCTGGTTTTCAAGGTCAACGTCAGTGGACAGACCATTTTCCAAATGGCGATGTGATGGAGGCCATGCTGAATTCACAATTTGACTGGAACGGCAAACGAGCACCATTCATTTTTGCAACTGAAAATGATAGCTTGAATGGTGCATCAATGCTCTTTAATTATTTACTAACTAATACGCCTCAAATTTTTGCTGATGTCCGTACTTATTGGAGCCCTGAGGCTGTTGAACGCGTGACAGGTACAAAGCTTACGGGTCCTGCTAAAGAAGGATTCCTGCACTTAAGCAATTCTGGTGCTCAGACTCTGGATGCCACTGGCGCTGAAAAAATTGATGGCAAACCCGCAATTAAGCCATTCTGGGACTTGACTGATGATGAAGTACAAGCAAATCTGGACCAAACTGATTGGGTACCAGCAAACGTTGAATACTTCCGCGGCGGTGGCTTCTCCAGTCACTATCTCACCAAGGGTGGCGAAAAAGGAATGCCTGTCACAATGACACGAATTAATCTCGTTAAGGGCCTGGGACCGGTCTTACAATTAGCCGAAGGGTACGCTGTCGACTTACCTGAAAACGTCTTTGATGCTGTTAATAAGCGGACAGATCCAGGTTGGCCATCAACATTCTTTGCGCCAATCTTAACAGGACATGGCGCCTTCAAGTCAGTATACGACGTTATGAATAATTGGGGCGCCAATCATGGGGCCATCTCATACGGTCACATCGGTGCTGATTTGATCACATTAGCTTCAATCTTGCGGATTCCAGTAAACATGCACAACGTTCCAGAAAGTCAGATTTTCCGTCCACGCTCATGGTCTTCAATTGGTACAGAGAATCTAGAAGCAGCTGATTTCAACGCATGTCAAACATTTGGTCCACTATACAAATAATTAAGCTAGGTGGTATATATTTATGAAAACCACAAATGTTATTGCCGTTGATTTAGGCGCTAGCTCTGGACGACTGATTTCTGGTAGCTTCGATGGTAAGAAAATTGAGCTTGCAGAACAGTTTCGCTTTTCTAATCTTCCCGTTCAAGTCGTAAATGATCTCCAATGGGATTATATCAAGATCTTACAGGAGATTAAGTATGGACTTGGTATTGCAAATCGTGACTTATCATCTATTGATAGTTTAAGTATAGATACCTGGGGTGTGGATTACGGCTTACTCAATCGTCGTGGCCAATTACTTTACGCCCCTCACAGCTATCGCGATCCACGAGTTGAACAATTTGAAGCAAAATTGTATTCGATCATCGATAAGAAAACGCTTTTCACTCAAACTGGAAATCAACCAGATAAAATTAATACAATTTTGCAACTATTCTCTGATTTACAGCTGAATCCAGAATTGAAGCAAGAGATCTCTCACGTCTTATTTATGCCCAATCTCATCAGCTATTTCTTAACCGGTAAGTATCTCAATGAATTTACGATTAGTAGTACCAGCGGCTTATTAGATGCGACTACCCGCTCTTTCTCACCAGCTTTATTTGAAAAATTAGGCTTTGATCTAAGTTGGTTTGGAGATGTATCAAAACAAGGGACCGTACTTGGAACACTTCTTCCTGACATTACTCGGGAGGTAAACTTACGGCAACCCGTCAAAGTTATTACAAGTGTCGGTCACGATACTGCTGCAGCACTGCTGGCACTTCCAATTGATGCTAGAGAGCGTGAACAGACGGCCTTTATAAGCTCAGGAACTTGGTCAATTGTTGGAACGCAAACCCCAAGTCCGGTTGTAAATGACAGCGCTTTCAACAATGGTCTCACAAACGAGGGCTGCTTCGACGGTAGCAATCGCTTGCTGCGAAATATCACAGGACTTTGGATTATTCAGGAATTGCAGCGTGAATGGTCAAACAAAGGAAAAATGATCGATTTTGGCAAAATGGTTGAAATGGCATCGTCAACGTCAACGAATAGCTATATTGACCCTAACGACGCTTCCTTCGCACTACCAAATCAAATGGAAGAAAAAATCATTGATTACTTACGGCGTACCAACCAAGATCTGCCTGAAACCAAAGGCGAACTGATCCGGATTGTGATTGAAAGTCTTGCGTTTACGTATCGACAAGTCCTTGACGATCTAGCAGTCGCAACAAATCAACCAATTAAAAAAGTTTATATGTTTGGTGGCGGTATTCAAAATGAGTTATTAGTACAGTTAACGGCAGACTTTACAGGTAAAGAAGTCATCACCGGCCCAATTGAGGCAAGTGTATTGGGTAATATTGCCTCACAACTTTTGACGCTCAATCTCGTAGATGCTAAAAACATGCATGAGATTATGAAGGCATCCTATACTGTTCAACACATTCACCCTCAGCCTTGCATTAACTTAAGCCAAAAATATACGACATTCCAAAGTGTCTCTCGTATGATTGGCAATTGATATTAAGGAGATGTAACTAATGGATGAAAATATTGAAAAAGGTGTTCAGACAAAGGAACAGCAAAAGCCTGATTACAAAGTACGGCCTATTATTTATCTGTTTGCGATTCTTGGTGGATTCGCAGGCCTTCTATACGGTTATGATTCAGGTGCCATTTCACTCGCGTTACCTGGAGTAACAGACTCATTCGGTTTGAATGCCGCACAAAAGGGATTAGTTGTTAGTTTCTTATTGTTTGGTGCTTTGCCATCGATTGTCGTCTTCACTGCACTCGAAAAAAAGATTGAACGCCGTAATACCCTTATTATTGGTGGAATTGTCTTCATAATCGGAAGTATCTTAAGTGCGATTGCGACAGGCATGTATTATATTATGGCCGCCAGATTTATTCTTGGAATCGCTGCAGGGATTGCAAATATGTTCGGGCTTATTTACCTTTCTGAACTTGCTCCTGCAAAGATCCGCGGGTTGATGTCATCCTTGTATCAGCTCAGCGTTAACATTGGTATATTAGTTGCATATGGCGTTGGAGCCGCTTTTCAAGGTAGTGAAGAATGGCGTTGGACCTTAGCAATCGGTGTTATCCCTGCTGCTATCTTCACGATTGGTATGTTTGTCAGTCCTCAAAGCCCTCGCTGGCTAATTCGTGATGGACAAGTCAATAAAGCTAAAAAGGTTCTGAATAGAGTCCGTAGCTCAGATGACGAAATCAAGCATGAAGTACACGATATTGAAAACAGTTTAACTACGCAAGATGCTGGTCTACATGAACTCTTTACACGTTTTCGCCCAGTATTGACAATGCTGATTATTCTAACCATCTTCCAGGTATTTACTGGTATTAATGCAGCCGTTTATTATGCGCCCGAGATCTTTCATAATCTAGGACTTGCTAACGCTTCAATCGTTGCGGATTTCGGTGTAGGAACAGCCCTAGTTGTTTCAACGCTTATCTCATTACCATTTATTGATCGTTTGGGACGAAAGAAGCTACTGGAAATAAGCCTAGTAGGCCAAATTCCACCCGCTATTGCGCTTTGTATTTGGTCTGGAAATGCCACCATTGCTGTCATTTCCATCTTCATTTATGTCTTTATGTTTGGTTTCGGTTTAGGCCCAGTTTTCTGGTCTTACGTTCCAGAAATATTGCCATTAAAAGCACGTGCTCTTGGTATGGGTGTCATTACTTTTACCCAATATTTGCTGAATGCTGTTTTCTCATTAGTTTTCCCAATCATTCTTGAACAAATTGGTATCAACATTTTCTACTTTTTTGCTGCTTTATCCGCTATTGCAGCATGGTACATCAAGAAGAATGTTTTGGAGACTAAAGGTAAGAGCTTGGAAGAAATTGAAAATTATTGGGAAACTAAATCAAATCATTAGAATAGTTGGTGAAATCAAATGCTTAAAAAAATTCCGCATAATTTGTCCCCAGAACTTGTCAAAGCGTTAATGGAAATGGGACACGGAGATGAGATTCTTCTAGCTGATGCAAATTATCCAGCCCTTACGAATAACTCACGTGTTATCAGAGCAGATGGCCTTTCGATGTCAACTCTACTACCAGACATCTTGGAACTGCTTCCCCTCGACACGTATTCTGACTATCAGGCAATTCTCATGGAGGTTGTTCCTGGTGACGATGCAGTTCCAAATGGACGGCCTCAGATTTGGAATACCTACGAAGAAGAACTTAAGAAAGTCTTTCCTGATTACCAAATCAAAACAATTGAACGACAACACTTTTACACGTATACCCATAAATGCTTCACGATCGTTCAAACCGGTGAAACAGCACTCTATGGTAACTTGATCCTTAAGAAAGGCGTTGTTTAGAAAGTCTCCATTAAGAAAGTGCTAGCAATCTTTTGCTAGCACTTTTTCTTGATCTATTCCAAATGTAAGCATGAACACAGAAAGTCGAAAGTATTATCGTAATTCGATCAACCCTAGGATATTTTGAGGTGATCTATGCTATCGCAGACTTATCGAACTATCCCTTAGCATACTCAATATCACCAACAGCATTACCGTGACTAACAGCTTGTGGCGCAATCTCCGGAATTTTATTTAGTTTATCCATATTTGTATAAACTACAACAATGGTTGTATCCTTCCCAGAAGCCCTGACCTGATCAAGATGCATATCGGCTAACTTGGTATCTGTTTTTACCTTATCACCGCTCTGAACAGCCATTTCGAAGGGTTTCCCTTCTAACTCAACTGTATCAAGGCCCATATGGACTAATACTTCTAGTCCTTCGTCAGTCGTAATACCTACTGCGTGTTTAGTGGGAAAAACCGTTGAGACGGTCCCTGCAATGGGCGAATAAATTTCATCATGGGTTGGCTGAACGGCAAAGCCATCACCCATCATTTTTTGGGAAAATACATCATCAGGAACTGTATCAATTTTAATTAACTGTCCCGTGGCAGGTGCAACTACAGGTTCTAATTTATTCTTCTTAAATAGTTTAAACATTATAAAATCCTCCGTTCAAGTTTTCAATCATCGCTTACAGACCTCGTAATGATATTTTTTGTTCAGAGCAATCTTTGTTACCATCAAGTTTCTGGTTAGCGCTTTCATTTCTGCTAACTTCAATCCTCGGGTAATTCTCTCACCCTTGTTAACATAAAAGGTGCCTATTTCAGATCCCACTTCTGGAAACTCTATTAGTAACTCCGATTCTGCATCATCAATCATAATCTTTATTACTTGGTCTTTCTTCGAAAAATCTAAGATTGTTCCAGCAACTGGTGCGTATATACTACCATCCATACATTTCACAACAATCACTAAATAATTATTGCTATGCATCACATGATAAACACCAGCCATTGGTGGCGTAACTTTAATTAATTTTTTGATCATTGTCATTACGCATAGATTCTTTCGATTTATACATATTGATCATCAACATTTGCCGTGCAATATCAGTTGCATCAGCAATATCAACAAAAATTCTATTATCAATTGTTTTCACTGCTGTTACACCAATACCTAATTGCATCATTATATCAAACGGATCAACCCAGGAAACATCCCTAACTTGGACAATAATTTGATTATTGCTTACTGTAATCTGCTGAATATTACCATCTAATCCAAAACATTCATACAACATCGTCGCTTTTTCCCCAATGGGAGTTAATCCATATTCGTCCAACTCAGCATCATAAATGTCGAGTCCTGATATAAGTTGTCGCATTACGCTAAGTATTTGGGGGACATCTAGACCTACAATTACTTGAATTGCTTTATCATGTCGAACAACATTAACTGCACCATCGGCAATAAATTGTCGATTACTTGCAACGAGCTTAATATCCTTAACAGTCACTCGTATACGTGATGCACAATTAATAATCGCATCAACATTAGAACATCCACCCAAATCCCTCAGGTAATCCACGGCCTGTTGTGAGAAAGTATTTCTTTTTCCCATTAAGGCGTCCTCCTGAAACATTAGTTACTTGGTTTCCCCTCGACCTAGTGAACTAATAATTTAATTATGATTGCCAGGCAGAACAAATAAGAGATACTTGTAACGCCCAACATTATTTTAACCTGATTAAACTTAACAAATTTTTGCTTTGGAACATGATTTGAAAAATACAAACAGGCTAATCCTACAACAAACAAGATCACGTTTCCTAACAACAGTTGAATAGTTGTCAGTACAATCATCACGTTACGAAACACATCACGGTGCTGTAAAATTATTTTTTTGAAGTTCCACATCGTATAAGCACATACTACATCAAGTAAAGCAACAATCAACATTACCGTTGCATAAGGACTACTGCTTAACGCAGTAATCACACTTTGACTTTTTTGATTAGCATTCATAAGAACATACAAGAAGTAAGCAACTGGTATAATTCCAAGAATCGCAGTAAAGGCCGTATATGAACGATTAAGATTTAGATGAGTAATCTTAAATCCTTCCGCAATTAAGTGTGCTATCTTTTTACTTAAAGCACCAGTCATTATCATCGCTCCTCTTTAATCTTCTAGTTCACTATCAGTTTTACTGATATAGTTAATCAGCCCCATGGTGAATAAATCAATTAACACGTGTAAATCAGAAAAGAACTGCTCTTTTCGATTCTGATACTGTACATTTTTTGCCACTGTATCGTAATACAAATTATAGCTGGCTATTTGCGACAACCTGTTTTGTCGAAATGATGTAAACGCAATGGTCTTCACTCCCTGCAAGTTGAAATTCTGGACCATTTTAAGCACAGTCTCATTCATGCCACTGTAAGAAATGACGATCAAGGCATCATTTGCATCAATGTGTGTTCGTTGTAAACTCATTTCATCTACTGCACTGGGAAAGCTAAAAGCCATTTTACCCGCTAGATATAAATTACGTTGTAACTGTTGGGCAACAATCTGCTGCTCCCAGCCAGTTGAATAAATAAACACATTATTAGCATCACTCAAAATTTTGTATATGTCGTCCAATTTTGTACTTTTAAATTGATTTGACATCCACAATACTGATTTAACTGTCTGTGAAACAAAATCAATGTTAACGTCTTGTACCTGGTTTGCTTCCTCTTGTAGCAAATACTTAAGCTGACTAAAGCCTGTTAACCCCAATTTTTGACAAACTCTAAATATGGACGACTTTGAAAACAATGATTTTGTGGCAACTGCTGCTAAACTCGATTCACGTACCATCGCTCGATTTCGATTAATGAACTGAATAATTTCTTTATCCGTTTCATTTAATTCGCTAAAGTGTTCGTTTTCCAGAGTTTCTAAGTTCAAATCGCATCCCTCAATCTAATTGCTAGCTAGTCTATTTACAACGATAATCATAACATGCCAATTAGATATTTTACTTTACTTGTGAATTAATTTGAGCCGCTAACTTATTTGCACCTTCAATTGAGATAGTCACAATATCTGTTGCGATTTGAATATTAACAACTCCAATGTTTAAGCCTTTAAATACTGATTCCTGATCAACAAGTTTGATATTCTTAACTTTCACTCGAATATCCGAGTCATCACTACTTGCTTCAATAATATTGTCATTGGTTCCCATCGAATCAATCAATAATGCGGCAGTTTGACTAATCGGATCCGTAGCAACTTGTGGTGTAGTCTGTTGAACCTTTTTCTCAGCAGCACCGTCACCAGACATGAGTTCTTGAATTGATTCAAGAACCTGAGGAACATCTAGCCCTACAATAACTTGTAACGCTTTGCCATGTCGAACAACACCAACTGCTTTATTGGCCTTGAATACAGTGTCATTCGCAACTTTGCTTTCATCGTTAACCGTAATTCGCAACCGTGTGGCACAGCTTGTAATTTCAGCAATATTGGAAGTACCTCCTAATGCATCTAGATATGCAGCGGCACGTTCAACGTAAGGGTCAATGGTACTATTTACTGTAGTACTTTCTGTTTTCTCACCAGCTTTGATACTCTTATACTCTTTCTTAGTCATTAAAGTGGCAGTTTCATCATCTGCTTCACGGCCAGGAGTAGCGTAATTGAACTTCTCAATCAAGAATTTGAAAACAATGAAGTAAATCCCAGAGAAAATAAGTCCAATAACAATTTGCAAGACATACATACTCCAGTGATGTTGCCATAGTGGAATCCAATTTTCTGATGCAAATCCAATCAAGCCTAAACTAAATTCACCGACAATCCCAAACGCATACATCAATGCATCCATTGTGGCGGCCAACACAGCATGAACACCCCAGAGCACTGGTGCTGCAAACAAGAACGTAAACTCAACTGGCTCGGTAATTCCGGCCATCAACGCAGTTAGACCTGCAGGGATTAATAAGGCAGCAGTAGCTTTCTTTTTTGACGGACGAGCGGTTGCATAGAATGCTAAACAGATACCCAGAATACCAAACACTTTTTCATTACCATACATTGCAAAGCCCATTTGTGGTGCCAGAACTTTTAATGGCTTTGTTGAAGCGGCAAACGCTGATAAATGAGCAAACCACCATGGTTGTAAGCCTCCAGCAACCGCAGCCGGTCCATACATGAACGGAATGTAAATAAAGTGATGTAACCCGGTTGGGATAAGAACCCGTTCCAAGAAACAGTATACCCACACACCGATGACGCCAGAAGTCTTCATGAATCCTTGTAATGCTGCAATTCCTAACTGAATCTTAGGCCATACCATGCAGGTAACCAAAGCTAACGGAATCATAGCAATGTACCCTAAAATAACAATGTATGCTGAGCCCTGAAAAGTCCCTAGCCAATCTGGCAACTTCTTATCAAAATACTTATTGTGCAGCCAAACGGTGATCCCCGCAACAACTAAGGCACCCACGATACTAGTATCCAGAGTCTTAATCCCAATAATATTAGTCAATCCACCGTTAGTCGAGTTAGCCACAATCTGAGTTTTTACAAAATTTTTAACCCCAAACAATGGGCCCCAATGAGTTAACATGGCGTTGATCATAAAGTTCCAAGAAGCATAAATAACAACTGCCTCCATTGCTGCTCGACCGCCGGACTTCTTAGCAAGTCCAATGGGTAACCCGACAACGAACAGCAACGGGATGATGTCAAAGACTGTAAAGGCACCCGCTTGCAATGTACTCCAAACACCATACCAAGTCGTTGTTGGTGCAGCTAGTGAGCCAAAGATTTGTTGGTTCGTCATCAAGATACAAACAGCAGTCATAATACCAGCAAAAGAGAAAAGTAATACCGGCGTAAACATCGCGGCACCAAAACGTTGTAACTTTTGCATCATAATAATTCATCTCACTTTAATAATTGCTAAAAACAAGAAAGAGAGCAACCCACCCGTTCTATTAAGTTTGCTCTCTTTCCATTTCACTTATTCTCTTTTATCGAATTACTTTAATTCTGGCCAAAAGTCTTTATTAGCAACAATCATGTCATCAAGAATATCTTTTGCAACTCCTGCGTCAGGAACAATCTTGCATAAGCTAAATGCTTCCCAGAGTTTGGTATATGAGTGTTGTTCCCATGCATCAACGGCTAATTTTTCAACACTATTTTGTTCAGTGATAAGCCCCTTCTGGAATGTTGCAGCTTTACCCATGGCGATTCGTTCTGCACCAGTTGCTCCGAATAAGCAAGGAACTTCAACGGTAGCCGTTGGATCAATATTTGAAATAGCACCCTCATTAGGAATAATTGCCAACATCCGTTGTTTTGTATCATAAGCAATCGCAGTACATAAATCTACAATGTATGTTGAATGTTGATCTGATGTGAAGTTAGTGTCCTTAGCTGACTTATTTTTTACAATCCGAGCACATTCACCAAAGACATTTTTTTCACGATATGCTTCAACTTCATCGGTCCGAGTATATTTAGGATCTGAATGCTTTACAACCCATGATGGATATAGGTAATACTTCAAGTAAGTGTTTGGCAATGTAGTTGGATCCAATGCGTAAACATCTGCGGCCTTTTTAAAGGTTTCTTCCCAACTTGATTCGGTGTTCTTGTCATAGTCACCGCCAACCCAGTAACCATTTTTTGAAACATATTCTTTCAACGCTGGCATTAAATCATTGCCTTGCTTATCACGAATATCAGTCCACCAACCAAAATGGTTTAAACCATAATAACGGAAAACCAATTCGTTACGATCTTTAAGCTTAAGAATTGCGGCCATCCGATCCATGATGTCAATCGGCATATCACAAATATTAATAATCTTGGAATTTGGGCGTAAGCGACGGGTTGCTTCCGCAACAATCGCTGCCGGGTTAGAATAGTTGAGCATCCAAGCATTTGGTGAATACTTCTCCATGTAATCCACTAATTCAATAACGCCAGGGATAGAACGAAGTCCGTATGCAATACCACCAGGACCAGTAGTTTCTTGACCAACAACACCGTGTGCTAAAGGAATTTTCTCATCTTGGCTACGCATTGCGTATTTGCCAACCCGAATTTGTGCCATAACGAAGTCAACGTCTGTAAAGGCTTCTTCTGGATTGGTCGTTGCTTCGAATTCAACTTCAGGAGCGCGTTCTTTAACTAAAATTCGACATGCATCAGCAACTTTCTTTTGACGGTCACCATCGTTATCGTAAAACTTTAATTTCCGTAATGGGAATTTCTTGATGTGATCCAACAACGTCAGTACGATGCCTGGTGTATAAGTACTACCACCACCGGCAATTAATACGGAAAACTTTCTATCATCCATGAGTAATTCCTCCTAGAACAATTTATGTTTCACTTGATTACGTATTTCATACTACGCTCAATTTAAGCGCTTTCAATAGTTCTGGCTTTAGTTGGAAGCGGTTCCAAAAGTCATTCCACGTTTCAAATACTGAAATATATTTCGCAAAGCAAAAAGCCCAAAATATGCGAAAAATAAAACTTTTTCGCTGAAACAAAACTACTTACGTTTCGTAAGTGTTTCGATAAAACAAAAGTAGTCTTGAATGACCTCATCCACTCTTAGATTAGTTGGCATATTAACTACGGTTAAGTCTGGATCTTCTACCAAGACAACCTTTTCCACATTTGCTCCATTCGCAGCCTGAATTCCCGAAACAGAATCTTCAAATATTGCGCTATCACGTGGAATTGAGTCAACATTATCTATAGCTCGTAAAAACATATCTGGCGCGGGTTTTCCTGGTAGTTTGCTGTCATTTAATGAAACAGATTCAATGTTAAACCACTTTTCTAGATCCAAATGTTCAAAGAAAAATTCAACATTAGGTCGTTCTGAAGCTGTTGCAATATTTAGTTTAATTCCATTTTTAAGACATACATTCAAAAAGTCTGTTAGTCCATCTACAAGATGAAACTCTTTAGGACGACTCAAGCACATATCACAATAGATCTGTTCCTTCTTATTCGTTAATACTTCTAATTCTTCATCAGATATTTTCCGTTCAGCATAGTACTCTAAGGTATCACGATTATTACGCCCAGCAACATGTTTTTCAAACTCAGATTCAGTCATTGTACATTTGAATTCTTCTTTTAAAAATTCACCCCAAGATTCTTTTTGAATCTTGCCATCGAAAAACATCGTACCGTTAAAATCAAAGATCATTGTATTTATCATTTGTATTTCACTCCGTTTCCAACATTTATATCATCTTTGTAATGTATACATATCATTCCAAAAGGTTCCGCGGATGCGACAATATCGAACACATCGAGTTGAGAGGCATTCACTTATTGGTCCCTGTCTGCCTTTAAGCAACTCTAGATTTCGGATAATACTTGCGGCAGCTACTTTAGTTGCTAACTTGGAATTTTTCCCTTTGTTACGAACGTACATAAAACAAAAATTGTAACTCAATCATCACACTATTACTGTGCTGATTAGGCTACAATTTCTTATCTTAACTATTTCAACCCAATCGTTAAAAGCAACCAGGTACAAATCAGATAAATTGGTGCGCTACCAACTAAGACAGCTAAAGACTGCCAATCTATGCGTTGCTCAGTGATAGTTTCAATTGATTTTGACAAATAAAGGACAATCAATCCGAGAACAACGGAAATCAGATTACCAACTAGTAACTGAATTACCGTTAAAACACCAAATACAACAACTAGCGTTATCCGATTAGACAACAGTACCTTCTTACGAAACGCTAATACGTACGCCACGATTAGATCCATTAAACTAACGATAAACATTACCGTCGTTATTGGGCTTTGTTCAAAATACGCTTCTAATCCAGTACTATTCATGGTAAGTGCCAGTGCGATATATGCAAAGTAAGCAATTGGCACAATCATCAAGACGGCAATATATAGATTAAGTACCTTTTTTAAATCATAATGCAGTCCCATGATCACCTTGTTAAAAAAGCGTGAGATTCCATTCTTTGCAACCATAACGGCTGACCTCCTACTGTCAAATCCTTACTATTAGTTGTTTTCTAAATCAATGAAAGAATTGCTTGCACATACTTTTCATGATTTGGCATGCTAATAGTTACCTTTTTCCCATCAAGAACAACCTTTTCAATTCCTAAACTAAGATCTTTGAAGATTTGTTCATTATCCACTTCCGCGGGATCAACAACTGTAACTAATAGTTCGCCTGCGACATCTTCGACATTTTCAATATTCTGATTCGTACCTAACGAGTCCATTACTAACGTTGCATTTTGCTGAATCGGCGTCAATTCTTTAACCGTTGGCTGTTCACTGGCATCGGTTGAAATTGGCCCACTCGACAAGTCCTGCATCTTTTCAAGAACTTGTGCAACATCAAGTCCAACAATAACTTGAATTGCTTTTCCATGACGAACCACACCAACAGCTTTATTGGCCTTAAACATGCTATCAGATGCAATTTTTTGTGGATCTTTAACCGTAACACGCAGACGAGTCGCACAACTAGTCATATCTTCAATATTACCTGAGCCCCCCAAACCTTCGAGATACGCTTGTGCACGTTCAATGTAAGGGTTAGAGGAATTATTCCCAGTCTTTTCCTTATATTCTTTCTTATTGATTAAAACCGTATCTTCACCTTCAGCTTCACGACCAGGAGTAGCGTAATTAAAGTGTTGAATCATCAATTTGAATACAAAGAAGTAAATCACTGAGAAAATTAACCCAATTCCAATTTGGATCATCCAAGTATGCCAATGATTAGCCCAAAGTGGAATCCAGTTCATACTTAAAAAGTTAATTAAACCACCGTCAAATTGACCAACAACCCCAAATGCAAACATAGTTGCATCCATCGTTGCAGCAAGAAGTGAGTGAATCACCCAAAGTACTGGAGCTGCAAACAAGAAGGTAAATTCAACTGGTTCAGTAATCCCAGCAGCAATTGATGTTAGCCCTGCGGGAATCAATAAAGCAGCTGTTTGCTTTTTCCGACTCTTCTTGGCAGTAACGTAGAATGCGTAACAAATAGCCGGAATACCAAAGACTTTTTCATTGCCAAACAATTCAAATCCCATGGCTGGGGCCAGTGACTTAATAGAAGCAGTACTAGTTGCAAATTCAGACAAATGCTTTAACCAGTATGGCTCCAACCCACCGGCAACGGCTGCTGGACCATACTGGAATGGAATGTAAATAAAGTGATGTAGGCCTGTTGGAATAAGAATCCGTTGTAAGAAACAATAGATCCAAACACCAATTACGCCAGAACTCTTCATAAATCCTTGTAATCCTGAAATACCTAGTTGTATTTTAGGCCAAACTAAACAAGTTACAAAAGCCAATAAAAACATCGAAATAAAGCCAAGAATAACAACAAATGAAGAACCTTGGAAAGTACCTAACCACTCTGGTAATTTCTTATCGAAATATTTATTGTGTAACCAAACAACAATTCCGGCAACGACTAAGGCACCCACAATACTAGTATCTAGTGTCTTAATTCCGGCAATCATTGTTAAACCACCGTTAGTTGAGTTGTCTGCAAGTGGTGCGGCATAGTGATTGACCCCAAAGGTTGGACCCCATAAACTTAAAATAGCACCTACAAAGTAATTAAAAGTCAAATATGTGACTAATGATTCCAACGCGGCCCGGCCTTGAGACTTTTTCGCTAAGCCAATTGGTAACCCGACAACGAACAGTAATGGTACTTGGCGGAAAATGGTCCATCCACCTTCTTCAATGGTGTACCAAATTCCATACCATGTAGTCGTTGTCTTAGCTAAATTTGGAAAAATAGCAGCATTAGTAAACAAAGAACCAAAGGCAACAATTAAACCAGCAAACGAGAAAAGTAAAACTGGTACAAACATTGCAGCCCCAAACTTTTGTAGTTTCTGCATCATGATTATTCATCTCACTTTTTTTATAATAAAAAGAAAGACTAAGTTATCATTGCAATAGTCTTTCTTTAGTCACTACTTTCCAAGTTTATTTAAGTTCTGGCCAGTAGTCTTTATTTGCAACGATCATATCATCCAAAATGTCTTTTGCGATACCTGCATCAGGGACAATCTTGCACAGGCTAAATGCTTGCCACAATTTCGTGTAAGACTTTTCTAGTAAGGCATCAACAGCTAATTTTTCAACACTATTTTGTTCCGTAATCATACCTGTTTGATACGTTGCTGCCTTCCCCATTGCCAAACGTTCTGGTCCATTTGCCCCAAATAGAACTGGGACTTCAACCATTGCAGTTGGATCGATGTTAGAAATTGCTCCTTCATTAGGAATAATAGCTAGCATCCGTTGCTTCGTGTCATAAGCGATTGCAGTACACAAATCGACAATGTAAGTCGAATGGTCATCTGGTTTAAACCCAGTGTCCTTTGCAGTTCCATCCTTAACAATTCGTGCACATTCACCGAAGACTAACTTTTGACGATGAGCTTCAACTTCATCAGTACGAGTCCAATTTGGATCTGAATGCTTAACAACCCATGATGGGTACATGTAGTACTTCAAGTAAGTGTTTGGCAATGTTGTCGGGTCTAATGCATAGACATCAGCAGCCTTTTTGAAAGTCTGTTCCCAGCTTTCTTCGGTGCCTTCATCATACTTACCGCCAATCCAGTAGCCGTTCTTGGCTACATACTTCTTCAATTGTGGCATTAGGTCGTTACCTTGCTTGTCTCGTACATCTGTCCACCAACCAAAGTGATTTAACCCATAGTAACGGAAGACAAGTTCGTTACGATCTTTCAGTCCAACAATTTCAGCCATCCGATCCATAATACCAATTGGCATATCACAGATATTAATAATTCTAGAATTAGGACGTAAACGACGCGTTGCTTCAGCAACAATCGCTGCCGGATTTGAATAGTTCAGCATCCAAGCATTTGGTGAGTATTTTTCCATGTAATCAACTAGTTCAATTACCCCTGGAATTGACCGAAGACCATATGCAATTCCCCCAGGCCCAGTCGTTTCTTGACCAACTACACCATGTTTTAACGGGATTTTTTCATCTTGGCTACGCATTGCATATTTACCAACCCGAATTTGTGCCATCACGAAGTCAACGTCCGTGAAAGCCTCAGCAGGATTGGTCGTTGCTTCAAACTCAATTTCCGGTGCACGTTCTTTAACAAGGATTGCTGTTGCATCCGCAATCTTCTTTTGACGTTCAGCATCATTATCGTAAAATTTTAATTTACGGAGTGGGAACTTATCAAGTCCATCCAATAAGGTAAGCACAATTCCGGGAGTGTAAGTACTACCACCACCAGCAATTAAAACTGAAAATTTACGATCATCTTTAGCGTGAGTCATAATAACATCCTCCAAACGTTGTTGTAGCCTTAATTAAAGCGCTTTCATCAATTGATTGAATTTATTATTACATGCACACTTATGATTCGCAATACAGTTAGACCACTTAGAAAGGCATTTCAATATAAAGGAAAAATTTCACTCATTGAAAAATCTTTCATCATTATTGTTTGATTTATTGATAATACTGGTTAGTTGGGATTCATTCATTACAAAACGATTAGAACCGCCTCGAAATATCATTAATATGTTATACATTCGATTACTATCTATAAAATAATCAGCTCTCTAAAGAACTAGACCAATTTAAATGAGATAAGCAAGTACGGGAAGCTCATAAGCGTTATTACAATTCAATCAACACTACACATTAGATTAGATCCTTTGAACGATATTTATCGATAGCAAGCAAAAAGATAGCCGCAAGTAGAATCTCTTTTTTTGCCCGTTTTTTGTGATCTAGAATTAAAAGTGCGCACAAAAAAAGCCAGCTTCCCTAAGAAACTGACTTAAATGCAACCCTATTTCACCTAAAACCCATTCCGTCTCCCCGTCGCCGCAAACCATTCCGCTGACTTTTTCAGCGTCTTAGTTTGGGTGTGAATGTCATCGCGAATCAAGCCGTATCGATTGTGGTAGGCATGATTCCACGACCAGCAGTCAATACCACTCCAGACAAAGTAGCCTTGGCAATTTGAACCAGCCTCAATTCCCTTCGCTAACGCCATTAGATGTGCCTTCATGAAATCGATGCGGTAGTCATCTTGGACAACACCGTGCTCATCCATGAACCGTTCTTCACCGGCGACACCCATACCATTCTCAGAAATTAGCCACGGAATATTGCCATAATTCTCTTGAATGTTTTGGGCAATGTCCGTCATTGCTTGCGGATAAATCTCCCAGCCACGATCAACATTCATAATGCGACCTGGTAGCTCATATTCTTTGAAATAAATATCCGGCATCCATGGTTGCAAACTTTCTGGACTAATGTCTGGCCGCTGAACACGGAACGGATGATAGTAATTCACGCCCAAATAATCAACTGGATTAGCTGCAATAATCGCAAGCTCCTGTGGCGTCGCATCCCATAGGACCCCATCCGCAGCCAAGCGATCGACTAATGGTTGTGGAAATTGCCCCAATACGGCTGGATCAAGGAATAGTTTGTTGGACCACAATTCGGCAAATTCAGCCGCGGCTTGATCAGCAGGATCATCAGAAGCTGCATATGCTGGCGTTAGATTCAAGATGATTCCAATTTGCTTATTCGCTCCAGGACAGATTTCATGGAACCGCGCCACGGCCTTGGCGGAGGCCAAGTTCATGTTATACGCCACTTGGACCGCTTTGGGACCATCAATCACCTGTGGATAATGCCAACCATACAAGTATTGACCATCGACAACGACTTTAGGTTCATTGAACGTGAACCAATGATCGACTCGGTCACCAAATAGCTTGAAGCATTGTTCAGCAAACTTAACAAACAGCTCAACAACATGCTTAGACTCCCATCCATGATACTTGTCATAGAGTTCGACCGGCAAATCAAAGTGATGCAAGTTAATGTAGGGTGTAATATGATGTGCTAACATGGCATCAATTACGCGGTTATAGAAGGCGACACCATCCTGATTCAAGCTCGCCGTTTCGAAATCATCAATCAGCCTGGTCCACTGAATCGAAGTTCGCAGGCCTTGAATACCAGCTTGCGCCATCAGCGTGAGATCTTGTTCGTAATCATTGTAAAAGTTCGAGGCCGTATCCGGTCCAACGCCTTGATCAAATTGGTCAGGCTCCGTTGCAAACCAGTAATCAAAGACATTCTGATGTTGCTTATGAAAATTACCTTCCGTCTGCGGGCCAGATGTCGCGGCTCCCCAGACAAAATTAGTGGGAAAAGTTACCATACTTGTATCCTCCTACACCTGCTGGGACTGTTCAAAATCAACGGCAGCTCCTCGTAAGTTAGCTTCATCCGTATACTGACACAATGCGAGCTCAGGCTTGAGCGTCGCAATTTCAACTTGTTCATAGATTCCAGCTAACGCCCGCTGAATCCCTGGAATCAAGTCTGGATTGTTAGAAACACCTCCGCCGAGAATGATTTTTTCTGGATCAAAACTATATTGCAAGTTAAAAATGCCTTGTGCCAACGCGTCATACATGGTCTCAATTTCGTGGCGTGCCGCAATATCACCCGCATCCGCCAACTGATACAACTGTTGGCCCGATAGCGCACCCGTTTGACCGGTGATTTCCTGATAGCGGCGAATGGCATTCGGAACGGTCCCTAATTCACTCAACGTACCGGTTGCATCGATCTTCGTGTAACCAAATTCACCACCGAATAGATGAGCGCCATGCCAGATCTGATGTTTGAAAATTAATGCGCCACCGACACCCGTACCAATCACGAGGAAGGCTAAGCTGGTTGCACCTCGTCCAGCACCCGTGGTTGCCTCGGCCAACGCCGCGCAATTCGCATCGTTCTCAATACTGACCGGTAAGCTGAACAGTGCCGTCAATTCAGCCTGAATCGGAAAATTATGAATGTATGGAATCGCACTCGCACCTTCGATCACACCCGTGGCTTTATTCACGGATCCCGGCGAGCTAATACCAACGCCCACAATGTCTGCTTGTGCCTTCATCTCGGCAACTTCTCGCTGCAACAAGTCCATAAATGCCGCCTTAGTTGTAGGCGTTTCAATCGCATGGTGGGACATCAACGTCGCATCTTGCCAAATCGCAAATTTAATCGAAGTACCACCAATATCGATCAATCCTAATGGGGCCATCATGAACGCTCCTTTTCCGTGAATAATAACGTCTTGATCTCAGCTGCTGCTAATGTCGTCGAATCGACATCAGTTAAGGGTTCTTCAAAGAAGTTAACGGGTTCCGCCTGCAAATCGCCTACTGACACGCTCAATGGCACTTGGCGATCGCCTAAGTTATAGCCGCGTAACGTCATTCCCGTGCCTGTATTGGCTCGTTTCAAGCTAGTAATTGCAAATTCCGGCGTATTTACCTCAAGATACTGATGATCCGCAGCTAACGTGCCAGCGTGCCGTGTCGTCTGTTGAACACTAAATGGTGTCTGAGCTCCTTGGGCCCGCTGATAACTAGCCACCTGTTGCGCTTTTGAGCCATCCGTCAGCTCAACGCTGTAGTTAAAGGTGAATTCACCCTGACACTGGGCCTCCGGTGTTGCAAAATAACCCCAATCACCCATCTCGCCCACACAACGCAGCATCGTCAACGCAATCGTATTATCTTGCGGCAAGATCTCATACTCATTCAAGCCAAAATTACCGGCTGTGACACCATTAGCTTCGTTGAAGACACTCGCAAAGGCTTGTTGATGTTGTGGATTGGTTGGATTCTGCCAATTTTTAGAAGGATGGTTAGGTCGCGTGACCGTTTCATAAATCGAATCGGCGACGTGCGTTTCAGCGACTAGTGCCGTCTTGAAGAGTACCCGGAGCCGATGATCCTTGGCCTGATTATTCAGATGTGATTCAAACTGTAACTGGCGACTATGCGGATTCAGCCGAATCTTGGTCGTGATGGTTAGCGGCACTTTTTCAGGCGATCGTTTTGCAGTCCGTTTGGTAATATCAATCACCGCATGCGTTTCTTGGGCTAGCTGTTCATCCGCCGAAACTGGAACTTCAAGATAATTAGTCAGCTCCAATTCACTGCCTAATTCGTCAGCATGCACCAAGCGCACATCCATCGGAAAATCCGTTGAATAATAAGCATGATTATCCGCCGTCTGCCGATAAATATATTCATTACCCATGTCACCCGTATCTTCGAAGACCAACATTTGATGATAAACTTTACCGGTCTCGCGATTAGTCATCGTTAAGCTTCCATCATCTTCGACCACGACCTTGAGCCATTCATTACTAATCAATCGCGGTTGGGCCTTCACTGCTGAATCTGCCGCTGCTACCTGGGTGGCTGGTTGCAGCGCCAGTGTGCGCCATGCAAAGGCTGGCATATCAACCATATTCAGTTCGATCGTCAATTCGATTGCCTGGAAAGGTTCGCGGAACCGATCCTTAGGCAAGTCATAGTGAAATGCCACTTGTTGATCAATCAGACGGAACGGTACACTTTGGCCATGGGTATCCACGACCATCAATTCTGGGAGTGCCTTCAATTGTTGGATAAGTTGGGCCCGTTGTTCTTGAATCGAGCCAGCGGCACTAAAGTCAATCCGATCCCATTCAACAACGATCCGCGTCAATCCGGACTTTGTAAATCCAGTCGTATTGACCACCACAAATGGTTTTGCTTGCGCACCAAATTCAACGGTATTGATTTTCGCCGTCAGCGTCATCAATGCGTCGTGGGTAATAAATCGGGCCACTTCTTGCGATTTTGCGAATCGCGTTAACATTTCACGATGAACTTCGTCGACAGAACAACCACAAATACTGTCATGTGGGTGATTCTGTAATAACAATTTCCAGGCATATCGAAGCCGATCGTGGGGATAATCTTGAGCGGTATAGGCCATAGTCGCTAAGGGTTCGGCTTGATTTTCTAACAAGCGCTCGTTCTTAGTATTTTCTTGCTTCAAATAGACGCGGCTCGAAGCTGTATTGGCCAAGGTATACCAGCCATCCGTCTCTTGACTCGTCAGCTCCCCATGAATCGTACTTAAATCTTGAGGCAAGTCCGCACTCAGCGTCGACAGATAGTCAGTAAAGTTCGTATGAATAAACTCATAATCTGGATAGAGTTCATTGGCAACTTTAATTGCCGCCGTAACGTCTAGTTGAACTGGCTGGTGGTCGACACCATTCATCATCAGTAAGTTATCCGTCGAGGCAAATTTTTCGGCATCCGCCAACTTTTGATCCCAAAAAGCCTTCGCAGCGGTTTTCTCGACTGGAATCTCATTCCCATTACTATACCAATTAGCAAATAACAAGCCTAAAATGCGTGTGCCATCAGGACCTTGCCACCACATTTCAGAATATTGTGACGCATAGTCCGCATCGCCAACCTGATTATTGAACCCAGTCGGTGTCACGCCGCGGCCAAATGCGGCAGTCTTCAAGTTGGCTAAGGCCATCATTTGTGGCGTTTGACCCATGTTACCGAATGTATCTGGAAAGTAGCCCAGTGGGACTTCTTGCCCGTATTCATGTGCTTGGTCACGGCCAATAATCATATTCCGCACGTTAGATTCAGGACTGATGAGGAAATCGTCCTGGAGGATATAGAATGGTCCGATGCGGAGCTTGCCCGCCTTGATGGCAGCTGCGAGTTCTGGTTTGCGTTCTGGACGAACTGCCAGGTAATCATCTAAAGCAATCATTTGGCCATCTAAGTGAAAGCTATCGAAATCTGGGTCATGTTTGAAAATATCTAACAAATTATCGATTAATGTGACTAATCGCATGTGGTGCTGCTCAAAAGGCATGTACCACTCGCGGTCCCAATGACTATGGGAAATGATAAAAACTTTTTTCTTGGTCATATTTAATTACCTCTCAATTTTGAATCCCAGTGTTGTCAGTAACAATTCGCAATACATCATATTGGCCCACGAGAACCACTCGCGAGTGAATTGAGTATCGTCATCCACGTTGAATGATTCATGCATCAAGTCCGTGCCACCAGTGGTTTCAATCAACGTCTGTAACGCAGCTAGTTGTTGGTCACGACTATTGGTCGTTAAGCCTTCCATGGCAATCGCAATTGGCCAAATGTAATGTGCTGGTGTGTGGGGGCTTCCTTGGCCCGCCGCCAAGCGACCACTGTAATAATACGGATTTTCCGGACTCAACAAAGTCTGGCGAGTACGCTGATAGTTTGGATCCAACAGGTCACAATAGCCAAGGTAGGGCGCGCTCAGCAAGCTGGGAACATTACCATCGTCCATTAATTTGGCATGACCCAGACCATCGACTTCATACGCATAAACTTTTTCACCATTTGCGTTCGTGGTGTACCCATACGTTTCAATCCCATCACGAACTGCGGCTTGGAGTCGACGTGCCCGAGCAACGATATTAGGATCATCTAGGACGCTACTGAAGATGCTTTGTAGATAGTCCAAGATCACAACGGCAAACATGTTCGCCGGAATCAGATACCCGTATTCACACGCATCATCGCTTGGACGAAACCCGGACCAAATCATCCCAGTGTCCGCAACTGGCGTCCCCATACCATCCCGTTCAAGTGTATCTTCAGGGCGATCAACAGTCCGCACAAAGCGGTATGGTGAGGTGGCATGATGCTGCTCAGTCTCAAAGGTTGTCAGTAGCCTTTTGACACCGGTTACAAAATTATCATCGAATTGGGCCGTTACCCCGGTATTTTTATACAACAGATAGGCCAACTGAACCGGATAACAGAGTGAATCGATCTCAAACTTCCGTTCCCAAATCCACGGTCCCATCTCGGTCTGATCGGTCTGATGACCATGTCCATTGGCCGTCTCGTTAAAGGCGTTAGCGTAGGGATCGATCGCCATATTAAAGAACTGGCGTTGAACGACCCGCGTAATTAAAGTCGCAATCGCGGGTTGCTCATGTGCTAGTGCTAGATATGGTCGAACTTGGGCCGTCGAATCGCGTTGCCACATTGCTGGAATATCACCGGTCAAGATAAAGGCGTAACCTTGTTCATCATCTGAAATCGTCGTCTCTAGTGTGTTCAAAAACGTCTTTTGAAAGACCGTCCCTAACTTGGGATCGATTGGTTGACTCAATTGATCGATCTTATTCACAAATTGTTGAACGTGCGAATCTACATAGTTGGTTGTCATGTTTTCACCTCGTAATTTGATATATCATTTCAACTAATTATAGCATGTACACCCTGATTGTCTATACCAAATATCAACTAATTCTTCCCTTTTATCGTCAAAAATGATATATTTACACTAAACTTATTTGGAAGAAAGGAACTTTTGATGTCGAAATCTGAACCACGCTATTTAACCATCTATAATCACCTAAAAGCACAAATCACCGCCGGCACCTTAACTGCTAATGAACAGCTCCCGACGGAATTACAACTCGCTAAAACCTTCAATGTTAGTCGGATTACATCCAAACGCGCACTCACAGAGTTGGAAAGTCAGGGACTCATCTACCGCAAACAAGGTAGTGGTAGCTTTGTACAACCAAGTGTACAGGCTGCGGCTAGCAAGCAAATTCTATTGGTCCTACCGTTTCCCACGGATGCCGGGCTTGGCGACTATGCCTCTGGTGTCAGCGCCGCTGCAAGCAAACATCACTATCAAGCCGTTACGATGGATCCAAGCAGCTTTTTTCAATTATCAACGCGTGAGATCCAGCAAAACTATGCAGGTGTCATTTATTTACCCCAAGACTTGTATCAAGAAGCTGAGCAACTCTTTAAGCTGAAGCTCGCCCAGGTTCCAATCGTCATTCTTGATAAGACCCTGCCTGAGCTGGCGTTGCCCGTTGTCAGTGCCGACAACTTTAGTGGTGGGCAAATTGCCACGAACCACTTAATTGAACTCGGCCATCAGCAGATCCTATTCTACGCACAACGGAATCAGACCGTTCTACCAAGCTCGGTCTATGAACGCTATTTTGGCTATTTACAGGCACTGCACCAACATCAGTTAAACCCGGTGGCGGCCTTGACAGACTTGCCTAAGCTGAACCAGTACAGTGCATCCGACTGGTTAACGTTCCTGAAAGACCAGAACATCACCGCCATCGTTGTCGAAAACGACTTGATTGCGATTAAATTAATGAATGAGTTACGTCAAGGCGACAGTCAGATTTGGCAGCAACTTTCAATCGTTGGCTTTGACAATATTCAAGCAGCCAGTCTGACTTATCCAACACTAACCACTATCGCTCAAGATTTTAAAGGGATGGGCAAAAAGGCAGTAGACCTATTACTAGACGCACCAACGACGGCTGAAACAATCCGTTTGCCCGTACAACTCATCACCCGTGATTCGACTCGACCATTGCAACCAGTATCCAAGGAGGATTAACATCGTGAAAATTGATCAAATCGATACTCGTCAAGGAACCGCCAATCGCCCCCAACGCTCCAACGGGAATTGTCTCCCCTATAGCGGCGTCCCGTTTGGGATGAACTACTTCACCGTCCAGACTAATGGCAGTGAAGGCGCGTGGTTCTTTCAACCAGATACCCCTAGATTCGAAGGCATCCGCCTGACCCACCAACCCAGCCCCTGGATCGGTGATTATTGCCATCTCTTACTCATGGGCGTGCAATGGCAGGATCCCGAAAACCGGCCCGACTTTTCTGGAAATTACCGGCCAAGCGAAGCGACTTTTAACGCGCACCACCTCGCGATTTATGACGATCATTTTAAAGTTCAAACTGAGCTAGCGCCTTCCACGTATGGCGCCATCATCCGCTACGATTTTCAACAGCTGGAACTTGCTCACCATGGACTTATGATCCAACTACCCGATCAGGGCAGATTCAACTACACGGCAACTGGCGTCCAGATCGCCGTTAGCGACTACCATGGTGGCGAAGATCCCAACCTGACGATGTATATCGAATTGACTATTCCTGGCTTCGACCCAGCTAGTTCTGGCTACTATGATGACCAGAATGGCTGGCACCAAGCGATGACCGGCGATGGCCAGCAATTAACGCTCTTGTTAGCAACAACTCACGAAACCATCGACTGTCATCTAGCGACCTCCTACATCAATGCTGAACAAGGTCATCTGAACTTATCACGCCTTTCAGCCGCCGATTTGACATCGCTTAAGAATGTAAGCGCTGCACAGTGGAACGATTATTTGAGCCGGGTCACCATTCAAGATCATCATCCGGCGCTTGTGCAGACTTTCTACACCTGCCTCTACCGCCTATTTCTGTTTCCACAACGGTTTTATGAACTCGATCAAGACAATCAGCCCATTCATTACGATACCAAGGCACGGACGGCCAAACCGGGGCTGCTTTATACCAACAACGGTTTCTGGGATACTGCCAAGACGGTCTACGGATTGTTCTCAATCCTAGCACCGGAATTATTATCACGCTTCTTGCAAGGATTCCTAACTAGCTATCAAGAGACCGGCTTCTTACCGCGATGGCTCGCACCAGATGAGCGGGGCATGATGCCTGGCAATCTAGTGGATTCGATTATCGCGGAGAGTGCTCGAAAAGGTCTGGCTCTAGATTTGATGCCGGAATTATTAGCCGCAATGCGTGATAGCGATTCTAAACCTGCGCAAAGCGAACGCTATGGCCGCCAAGGCAGCGACGACTACGAACGCCTCGGCTATATTCCAGCGGACAAATATCCTGAAAGTGTCAACTGGACCCAAGATTATTCCTATAGTGACTACTGTATTGGTCAAGTGGCAGACGTTTTAGGCGATGCAGCCGTTGCTGATACTTACTGGAAACGATCCAAACGCTACTTGAACCTATTAGACGCTGAATCTGGATTTCTACGTCCTAAAAATAGCGATGGCCAATTCAAGGAGCCGTTTGTCCCAGATCGCTGGGGAAGCGACTACACCGAGGGTAGTGCCTGGCAAAACAGCTATAGCGCCTTTCACGATATTCCAGGGTTAATGGCCGCACTGGGCGGCGCAGAACGCTTCGATGCGCAACTCACTGCCCTGTGCAACACACAACCGAGTTATCATGTGGGCGGCTATCAGATGGTCATTCACGAAATGAGCGAGATGGCGGCGATCGACTACGGCCAACTTGCGATCTCTAATCAACCAAGCTTCCACCTGCCCTATCTCTTCAGTTACGCCGGTCATCCTGAAAAAACACAGGTACTCATTAAACAATTACGCAAATTATTTGATGCTTCGACGACCGGCTTTCCTGGTGATGAAGACAACGGCTCCATGGCTGGTTGGTTCATCTTCGCCTGCCTCGGCTTTTATCCAGTTTGTCCGGCTGATGCCACCTACGTCCTGGGAATTCCAGCGTTTGACCACGTGACACTGCACTTGGCTGACCATGATATTCAATTAAATACGGCTAATAATCACGATCACAATAATTTTGTTCAGCATGTCGCATTAAACGGACATGACTATTCACAGCAAACGATCACGCATCAACAATTGATTAACAGTACCACCATCGATGTTCGGCTCGGTCTAGTCCCTAATCATTCGACCACTGACAATCACTAAACCAACGAGTAGATCAAATTTCAGCACGTACTTGTCGTTATACGATTCGACATGCAGCTGACAGAGAAAGCAGGATCACCATAGCGGCTGATCCTGCTTTTGTCATACTGAATAACCAATTAATATACAATGACGTGCTTTCGTGGTACCTTAACGATGAGGTGAGGAAGATGCAAGATGCTCGAGAACAACAAGCAACTGTCTCTGTTAAAGTCAACGTAACTGATAAGCAGCTAGCCACCGAGCTCTTTGATCATCTAGGACTCAGTCTCTCAACTGCGATCAACATCTTCATTAAGAAAAGTATCGCTGAAGGTGGCATGCCATTTGAGGTCAAAGATCCCTTCTATTGCGCAGCTAACCAAGTAGAACTTCAACGTCGATTCGATGAACTTAACCGTAATCGAACTCAGGACAATAAGCTTGATTAACCAGTCCTGAGTGATGATAATGGCCCACCAGAAAAGTAGTATCGTCTGTAAGTTCGCAAACGATACTACTTTTTTTAGTGATGTTGACTGCCACGAATATCCAGTCATCGGAGTGGGGTTCTAATGATACGGCCATGGCAGTGGCGTACTGGCTAAGCCTGTTGCGTCGCCTCTTCTTCTTCGTCCAACATGATTGAGTTGTGCGTATCGTTGTCAAAGAAGTGTGCTTTGTTAATGTCAAAGCCCATCTTAACCTTTGAACCAGGTTGATGGAAATCTCGTGAATCCACATTAGCAACGAATTCAGTATCCCCAACTTGACTGTAGAGCTGACTCGTCGCACCCAATAGCTCTGAGACGTTAATCGTTGCTTCCACCGTTGAGTCTGGCCACGTATCAATGAAGATTTCTTCGGTATGAATATCTTCAGGACGAATACCAAAGACAATATCTTTGCCATTATAGCCGCGTTTATCCAACACCTTTGCCATCCCTTCAGGAATTGTTAGTCGCACGCCTTTGTGGTCATCAATGACTTTATCTTGGTAATGAACCTTGAAGAAATTCATTGCTGGCGATCCGATGAACCCCGCCACAAACATATTACGTGGCCGATCATAAATCTCTGATGGCGTCCCAATCTGCTGGATTTCACCAACAGACATAACGACCACACGATCCGCCATGGTCATCGCTTCAGTTTGGTCATGGGTCACATAGATCGTCGTCGTATTCAGCCGTTGATGCAACTTAGCAATTTCGGCACGCATCGACACCCGCAACTTAGCATCCAAGTTGGAGAGCGGTTCGTCCATCAGGAAGATTGGTGCATCCCGCACAATTGCTCGGCCTAGCGCCACCCGTTGCCGTTGTCCACCAGACAAGTCAGCTGGTTTGCGATCTAAGAATTCGGTTAACCCGAGAATCTTAGCTGCCCGGTCAACCCGATCGGCAATATCAGCTTTTTCATATTTACGGAGCTTCAACCCGAACGCCATATTACCAGCAACCGTCATATGTGGATATAACGCATAGTTTTGGAATACCATTGCAATATCCCGGTCCTTTGGCGAAATATCATTCATCACTTTGCCACCGATTTCCAAGACCCCTTGGGTGATATCTTCAAGTCCCGCAATCATCCGTAACGTGGTTGATTTACCACACCCAGAAGGGCCAACAAACACGATGAATTCCTTATCTTTAATGTGCAAATCAAAATCATTAACTGAGTTTATTTCGGCATTTGGATAACGTTTATAAATGTGTTCAAGATTAATTTCAACCATGATAAATCCCAACCTTTCTTTCACTTATAAGCTTAAAGGAAAGCGCCTTCATTATGAATGGACATAGTATCTGAAAAAGACGTCTATTTCCGGCAACTTGCCCAAAGTTAGACGACACTTGCACATTAGCCTTTTCTTGCGCCAGCATCTGCGACTAAATCTGCTGTTATAGCCCATTAATCTTGCGTTTTTTCGACCGTTTTGGCGGATCCGATTCCAAAATAGCCAATTAAAGCCCAAAGTTGATATATCAACTTTGGGCTAAACTAAAACTTGATTTGATTTGATCGCTGCTTATTCAAGCAATGATAGCGCCAACGCAAAATCACCCACCGTCGCCGAAGCATTATCAAGGAAATGACTATGCACAATCAGATCTGATGGCACTTGCACATAACCATTGTTCAATTGATCGAAGTACTGGCGAACCTTCACCATGTCGGCATCATTAATGACAGACCCACCGAAAATAATCTTTTCTGGCGTTAGATTAACATACGCATTGAATGCCATTTGAGCTGCGTAGTAATCAATGTAGTCAAATACTGGATTATCGCGCTGTAAATTCTCACCACGTTCTCCAGTTCTCGCTTCAATGGTAGGCCCAGCCGCAACACCTTCAAAACAATGGTTGCCATGGAACGGACAACCGCCTACAAAGTCATCATCTGGGTGCATCATCACCGGCGCATGGCCCATCTCAAGATGTGAGTAACCGCCGATAAACCGCCCATTTTGGATGGCCCCACCGCCAATTCCGGTCCCAATCGTGAAGTAGACTGCCGCATCCACATCCTTCGCTTCACCAGCAATATATTCACCATAAACGGATGCATTCACATCAGTTGTGAAATAGATCGGCACCTGTAATGCTGCCGTTAAAATACCGACAATGTTGGTCCCAGCCCAACCTGGCTTAGGCGTTGCTAGAATATGTCCGTAATCAACGGTGCCTGGCTTAATACCAATTGGTCCAAACGACCCTAACCCGATGGCGTCAACGGGATTTGCTTTAAAAAAGTCGATACAAGCGGCCAAAGTTTCATCCGGCGTTAGGGTCGGAATTCGCTTCTTAGCAACAATTTCATACGTTTCATCCGCAACTGCTAAAATAAACTTGGTTCCGCCTGCTTCGATACTACCTAATCTTGTCTTCATGATGATTACCTTCACTATTTCTATCAGATTTTTTGTCATCGGTGGTGCAACTATGAACGATTAAACGGCGTCAGTTGATTGTTTTTGCATTAACAGCCACTCAACTACTCAACACCCCAGCCTTCCGATAATCGCCGGGTGACATGCCCGTTTGTTTTTTGAATAATTTGTAAAAATAACTGGAATTTTGGTAGCCGACCGTCTCGGCAATTTGACCAATATCCTGATCTGAATCGCGCAACAGATCGACGGCCACGTCAACACGATAATCGTTAAGAAACTGTGCAAAGCTACGGCCGACTTCTTGCTTGAACAATTGACCCAGATACACGGCATTTAAATGTAATTCACTGGCTACCATTGCTAACGACAGCTGTTCAGAATACCTAGTTTGGATAATGTGGCGCATGGCCACAACATTCCTTGAAAACTGTTGGTTTCCTTGTTGTGCCGCCAACTTAGCGACCCGTTGTAATTGGGCCTTTAGTTCACTGACATCCTTGGCATGATTGATCATTGTGATCACAGCTGACTTATTATCAAAAGCGGTAAGGCGATCACTAAGCACTAGCAAGACGACTAGCGCAAACTGGCGGGCTAACAAGTCTGAAGCATTAGCACGTTTCATGGCTTCAAACTGTTGGGAAAGCCATACGGAAAACGTGGCCAAATCAACGCCATCCAAAGCTTTCTTAACCTCTGAATAACTGGGTAACGTCAATGGCGTATCTTGTTGGGTGTCAGGTAACATCATCCGTAACCCAGCAGCGGTTTCAAAGAAGTATTGACGAGCAATTTCACGACGTAATTGTAGATAACGATTATGCAACTGAGTCTCATCTTGGATCGGGGCCCCAATTAGAAATGGTCGCCGCTCCGCACCAATTTGATGCGGCGCTTCATTAATAAAAATATTCAGCTGGTCCGTGGTTCCTTGGAAGATAATGATAAAATCCTGTCCTTCAACGTAAAAGCCTTTGACCGCATCTAAAATTTGTAAATAACTAACCAGATCCTTTGGGGGTAACGGGTTCAAAACCCCAATCAGTCTGACAATTGTCGTCGGATCAAATTGAATGCCTAATGCATCAATCAGCTGTTGCCGTTCCATCTCCTGATCAGTTGTCACTAACGTCCGCGTTTGCGTTTGCACGGCTAGCGATGCAATCTGGTGTTGTTGCTGTTGGGCTTGCAATCGATCCAGCGCGCCATGTAGCGTTTCTAATAATTCGTCCGTATCGATTGGTTTCCGCAAATAATTGACTGCATTTTGTTGCAGCCCTGCGCGTACGTAGTCAAAATCGGAATAACCAGAAATAACGATCAGTTCCATTTCAGGTCGAATCGCTTTCGCAGCTGCGACAAAGTCAGGACCCGACAGTTCCGGCATATTCATATCAGAAATTAAAATATCGACTGGATTGTCGTGTAAATACTTCAATGCTAATTTTGGGTTCTGCTCGGTATTGATAATCTCTAGTCCCAATGATTTCCAATCAACTAGCAGCTTCAGGCCACGTAATAGCATGTATTCATCGTCAACCAACATTACCTTTCGCATCATTTAATCCTCCCCATGATCATTGATCATCAAATTGAATATCGACCGTCACACCCTGCTCACCGGCACTACTAATTGACATCTTAAAGCTGTCGCCAAAGCTATCTCGCAACCGCAAATAGACATTTTGTAGTCCGATCGATTGCTGTTGATCTTCTGCCAATGGTTGGCGTATTTTTTGATTGACTGCGGTTACGGCTGCCGGGGTCAACCCGCGCCCATTATCAACAATTCTGACATGCACTAGCCCGTTCTCCCGCCAGGCTTTCAAACTCAAGGCATTGTCTCCTCGTGAAAAGTTGACGCCGTGCACAAAATAGTTTTCGACAATCGGCTGCAAGCTGAGCTTTGGAATCTCCACACCAGCAACGTCCGGTGCGACCGTAAATTGATAGGCTAACCGATCAGGAAAACGTACTTGATACAAGAAGACGTACTTCTCAATAAATTTAACTTCCTGCTTTAACGTGGTTCGTGAGGATAAATCCGTATTATTCCGTAATAACGCGGCAAAACTATAGACCACATTGGCCAGCTCTGGTTGATTGGCTTCCAAAGCAGCCATTCGGATGTATTCCAACGTATTGGACATAAAATGCGGATTAATTTGCGCTTGCAACGCCTTACGATTGGCTTCTTGTTGGGCAATCTGCAATTGGTAGATGGTATAAATATGTTGATGAATCTCTTCTAGCATGGCATTAATCCCATCCGCCAACGTATGCAAATCAGTCGGTCGTACATTCATTGGCACGCGTGCATCCAAGTTTCCATCCGAAACCGCTTGGACGGTATCAACAATTGTATTGAACTGATGCTGATAACGCCGAAATGTGAGCCATAGACCCACACTGAGTCCGAATAACAGAATTAAACCTAGTAAAATCAGTGGCAGAACGTGGCCAATAATTAAGCGCCCCAATAACTGCCGATTGAGAACCGTGGTTACGGTATCCCCGGAAGACAACCGTTTCTTCGTCACGTGATAATTTTGCAACATCGTCGTATTATCAGAGGCTAGTGCGCGTTTTAAATCACGCTGTTGCTGGGTGGTGACACGCTTACCTGCAAAGTAGAAGATCTCATCATCCGCATCTGATCGCACCACAATTTGAAAAGGATCCACCGCCCGAATTTGCGCCAACTGACGTTTGAGCTCATGTTGGTCAAAGCTAATACTCAAGACACCATCCGTCTCAAGCGTCGTTTGATTAATCAGCGGCGCATTAATCGCAAATTTTTGATGAACGTCTTTCGCCGAATACAGCGCACCGCCCGGATTATCCTGAGTTGCCACAAACACCTTGTTTTGACTCAATAGCCGCAGCGTTACTTGGGTCACTTGATCATGCTGAGTAAAAAACTGGCGCGATTCAGTCGGCCAGAAGAAATATGGACTCCCCGCAATACTTTTATCAATGGCATAATTACTATAATCTGAAATCGAGGAAGTAAAATATTTCGTGATACTCGGCAAATTATTGGCTGAACTCGTAATCTGGGTGGCAAATTGCGCGGCAACCTGTTGATTTTGATTCAGCATTTGCCCAATTTGAACGACCGCCGTATTCTCAGCCTGATCAACTTCCGCATCATAAGTACGAATGCTCACAGCCACAAAGACGGTTGTTGCTAAAACAACCATCACCGAAATGATGGCTGTATATACCTTGATCAGATGCGCAAAACTAGCTTGCATGATATGATTTTTCAGCAACATCTAAGCTGCTCCTAACATCTTATCAATCTTGTCATACCACCGCTGCGACAACCGATCTGCGCCCACCATATAGATTCCAGGGCTCAAGAATAGAATCATTCCTGGCCATTTGAGTGAGACGATAATTAATACGATTGTCGCAATAATAAACGTCAATAACTGAACAAAATTGCTAAAAAACTGAACAATGGCTAGTTTCAGGCTATCTCGAAACGCGACATCGTATCGCGATCGTAGCATTACCGTAAAAATCGATAAGCTAAAGTCGAAGACTAAAGCGGCAACAATGATGAACTGAACGAAAAGAATCCAAAAGGTGTGGATCGATAAACTCAAATATAAGTTATAGGCAAGAATCATGCCAATTCCCAGGAATAACCAGGTGTGTAAATTAATTGACCAGAAGTTCTTTTTAAACCGGTGCCAACCTTCTTTGAAACTATAAGCGCGATAATCCCATTGTTTATCCATATGCATTTCAGTGACGGTTCGAAATGCCGGTCCCACTCCCAACACGATTAATCCTGCAATGGAATAAATCCAAAAGTATACCGTCATTATCAGAAAAATGAATACTCGTGTGAATATTTTATCTGCTGCACGTCCAATCATTAACAGTTCCCCCTATTTCTCGAATCTACTTGTATAGTACCAAAATTCATTTATTGATAATAGCGTTTCCACTTTCAATTAAGCGCGACAATAAACGCTTCATATGGTCGTAAAACCGTCTGGCCTAGTTGTCCTGGACCATCTGGATAGTTGCTGATAACCAACGTTGCCTTGCTCTGAGGCAACTTAACGCTGACAGCTTGCGCACTATAGTTGCCACAAACTAACCATTGTGTCTGTTTCCAGGTCCGAGTGTAAGCCATCACGGATGCTGGTACCGAAGTCAGCGCTTCAAATTTGCCGTTCTGCAAAACTGGTTCCTGATGACGTAGCGCAATTAATTTTTTGTAAACCCACCATAGCGATTGGCGACGCGCTTGTGCCGAGGCAACGTTGATTTCGCGATAGTTTGGATTAACTGAAAGCCAAGGTTGAGTCGTACTAAACCCCGCATAGGGATCATCATTCCACTGCATCGGTGTCCGCGCATTATCTCGATTGAAGACATTAATTTTCTGCATAGCCGCATCAGCATCGTCGCCCCGTTGTCGCAATTGACGATAGATTGTCCGTGCCTCCACATCGTCCACTTGATCGATCGAATTTACCGGACAATTCGTCATGCCAATTTCTTCACCTTGATAAATGAACGGTGTGCCTTTAAGACCGTGTAACGTAATCGCTAACATTTTTGCGCTTAGCTCACGTTGCGGTCCCGTCGTACCAAATCGTGACACGGCCCGCGGCAAATCATGATTGTTCCAAAACAAGCTATTCCAGCCATGGGTGGCCATGGTCGTCTGACAGGCATACAAAGCATTTTTCAACTGTTCGACATCTAAGGGATGTTCTTCCCATTTGTCACCGCCAATGCGTCGGTCGGCCCACAAATGGCCAAATTGAAAGATCATACTTAATTCTTGATGCCGCTCATCACTGTAGCGTAACGCGTCTTGCGGGCTTGCACTCCAAGCCTCACCAACCGTCAAGAAGTCACGATCAGCCCAGGTTTGACGGTTCATCTCATGCAGATATTCGTGAAGCCGCGGTCCGTTAACCAACACCTTATTCAGCGGTTCTTTAGCAATCATATCGATGACATCCATCCGAAACCCACTAATGCCCTTATCAATCCAAAAGTTCATCATCCGATAGATGGCCTGCCGTAGCTTTGGATTCTGCCAGTTAAGGTCGATTTGTTTTTCGGAGAACAAGTGCAAGAAGTATTGTTCAGACTCGGCATCCCACTGCCATGCAGAGCCACCAATAAATCCAGAGGTCAGATCGTTAGGAACATGGCCGTCAACCGGATCCGCCCACACATAGTAATCACGTGTTGAACGATCAGAACCCTGCCGCGCACTAACAAACCACGGGTGTTCGTCACTAGTATGATTGACGACTAAATCCATAACGATTTTGATATTTCGCTTTGCTGCTTCACTGATCAATCGTGTCATATCAGCCATCGTGCCATATTCCGGATTAATCGCTTGATAGTCGGAAATATCATAGCCATTGTCCGCATTGGGACTCTGATAGACCGGGCTCAGCCACAAAGCGTCCACTCCCAGTACTGCGAGATAATCCAGCCGACTGATAATTCCAGGAAGGTCACCAATGCCATCACCATTACTATCTTGAAAACTTCGCGGATAAATTTGATAGACCGTTGCGTGTTGCCACCAATGTTGTGTCATGTCATTGTCCCTCCTTCTTGTATTCTCGCGCTATGTAGTCAAAGAGGTCGTAGTGCCCAGCACCCGACCTCTTTGTGGTAAATGATTTAAGTGTTATTGCTTAGCTAAGAAGGCATCATATTGCTTCTGTAATTCCTTCTGAACTTTGTCATAACCAGCAGCCTTGAGTTCCTTGTCCATCTTCTTAATCGTTGGTACTGGGTCGGCAGTCCCCGTATTTAAGATATCGAGATACTTACTCATCACGTTGGATAAGTTCGTAATTTCGGTCTTCAATGAACTTGTATCTGGGTTAAAGCCTAATGCTGCAGAGGTCTTCGCGTCCTTAATGGACTGATCACGCTTCTTAATCATCGCTTCAGTTGTAGAATCTTGAGTATAAAGATTCTTGTTATTACCCATCATCCAAGCACCAATGAACGTGTTTGGTTTGTACTTGCTTGTAATCTTGATCTTACCCTTAGCCTTGTCTGTGAAGTTCCACTGAGTCCCTTCAAGACCCCAAGTAATATTGTTGAGTAAGGTCTTGTTCGTATTCAGTAAGTTCAAGACTTGCATAGCTTCCTTCTTATGCTTGGAAGTCTTGGAGATCGTCCATACCGCAACTTGAGCTTGGGCAGAAGACTTGTAAGGATCCGTAACGGCCTTGGACTTCATCTGCTTGCCACCGGCGTTTCGAATCAAGGTTGAATCGCCATAATCGAATGGTCCTTGGGTTTCTTGACGAACGAACCAAGTGTTATCTTGCAAGTTGTATTGCGTGCTTGATGTTGCAGCATCCTTAGGAATATAGCCCTTTTGATAGTAGCTGTGGAGGGTCTTTAAGATCCCTTGCATCTCGCTAGTATCGTAAACATTAACAACTTTCTTATTTGCACCACTAGAATCAATTGCGAATGGCAAGCCGTTTCCTAATGGGAAGTCCATGTGCTTTGGTGAAGCCCGGTAACCTTGTCCAATTGCGAAAGCGGCTACCCCAGGCTTTTCTTTATGGAACTTCGCCAGGGCTGTTTCCATACTTGCATATGAATCGACATCGTTAATGTTAATGTTGTACTTCTTCAAGAAGTCACCATTAAACGTCAACATGTTTTGCGCATAGATGTTGGCATTAACTGGGAATCCGTATGTCTTGCCCTTAATTTTCAGCCCTTTCCAGTAGGCTGGATCAACTTGCTTGTATGCTTTGTTGGCAACGCCGCCACTCTTAAGTTCACTATCCATGTCGGCATAGGCACCCTTAAGGGCATTCGAAGTATAACTCTGGGCGAATGCCAAATCGTAACCGCTACCAGAAGTAACCATAACGTTGTATTTCTGTTCGTAATCGCCCCAGCCAATGAAATTCATCTTTAAATTGATATTCTTGTAAGTTTTATGAATTTCCTTGTTGGCACGCTTGATCATTGCGTCATAGTTCTTCGGCTTGTCACCCGGCATATACATATTGACGGTAGTGGCCTTACTTGATGAGTCACTGCTGGACTTACCACAACCGGCTAGTGCAACCGTTCCAAATGCCACGGCACTAACCAGGGCAGCGCCCTTTACAAATTTGTTCATAGCTGTTCTTCCCCCTCGGAAAAGTCTCTTTTTTAGTTACTGAATGATACCCCGAACAGTTTAATTGAATTGAATATCCAAGTCTGATAATTAACCCTTAACCCCACCAATCGTCATTCCTTTGACAAAGTACTTCTGGAAGAATGGATAGGTTAAAGCGATTGGTAATGTCGCAACGACAACGATGGCGAAACGCATCCCTTCACTTGGAACGCTGACAGCACCTGAAATTGCCCCGTTGGCCTGCATATTTTGTGTCATATACTGAATATTATTTGAGATCTTGATCAGCAAGTATTGTAATGGGGTGACGCTATCCTTGTTAATGTACAGCAAGGCGTTCATCCAGTCATTCCAATACCCTAGTGACGTAAACAGACTGATTGTGGCAATCCCTGGAATTGCGAGTGGCACCACGATACTTCTGAAGATCCGTAATTCACTACCACCATCAATTCGTGCAGATTCGATAATGGCTTCTGGAATAGATGTCTTAAAGAATGTCCGCATAATCAGAACGTTGTAAACCCCAAAACTCATTGGCAAGATCAAGGCCCAAATATTATCTTGAAGTCCTAACATCTGCGTCACAATCAAGTAAGTTGGCACCATCCCAGGAACAAACAACATAGAGATTAGTGCAAAAATCGTGAAGAATTTAGCATAAGCAAAGTCCTTACGAGAAATTGCATAGGCATAGGTTGAACTGAACAAACTATTCATAATCGTCCCAACAACCGTTACAAAGATCGTAACACCTAATGAAACTAATACTTGATGGCCCATTTTGGACAAGTATTGATAGCTCGCGAAGGTCCAGTGTTTCGGCCAGAATTGATAGCCGTACGTCGTAATATCCGATTCTTGCGTCAGCGATAAGATAATGATGAAGAAGAATGGCAAGATACACGACAAGGCAAAGATTGCCAGAAAGATGTTGAAAAACAGGTTGGCGCCAGGTCCGAACTTGCGAATTTCAACGGCTGAAATATGTTTCTTTTTACGCAATGACGGCACCCCCTAAAATAATGCTGATTCTGGTTGTTTACGCCGAACCACCCAGTTACATATAATAATTAACAGTGCCCCAACAACCGATTGCATTAACCCTGCAGCAGTCGACATCCCAATATCATTGGTGGTCGTCAACGCCCGGTAAATATAAGTATCGAATGTCTGGGTCACATTAATCAGTGTTCCTGATGAACGTGGAATCAGATAAAATAGCCCGAAATCACTACGGAAGATCCCCCCGATGTTCAGGATTAACATTAACGTCGCAACTGGTAAGATATGTGGTAGCGTCACGTTTTTGATCTGTTGCCACTTATTGGCCCCATCCATCATCGCAGCATCGTAGTATGACGGATCAATCCCCATCGCGGTTGCAAAGTATAGAATACTATTGTATCCAATTCCTTTCCAAACCCCTAAGAAGATAATGATAAACGGCCAGACCCACGGTGTATTATAAAAGTCCATTGGCGTCCCACCAAAAGCTTGGATGATATGGTTCAAAATACCTTTATCCGTACTCAAGAAGGCGTATACGAAGTAGGCCAAGATTGCCCACGATAGGAAATATGGAAATAGCATCGACGTCTGATAAACTTTTAACAGCCGTTGGTTTCGCATCTGACTCATGACGACTCCAAAGAAGATGGCAAAGAAAAAGTTAAGCAGTAAGAAGGTCAAGTTGTACCCAACCGTGTTACGTAACACGATCCAAAAGTCTGCCGATTTGAAGAAAAAGGCAAAGTTCTGAAACCCAACCCACGGACTATGCATCACACTGTAGATGAAGCCTTGATCCGAGTATTGAAAGTTTTGAAAGGCTACAACGTTAGCCAATACGGGAATGTAGAAGAAGATAATTAAGAATAGCGCACCTGGAGCAACCATGAGCAAGAATACGCGGTTATCCCATAAACGCTGGAAGAAATTACGCTTCTTGACGATTGGAACTACGGCATTTTGTGCCATCGGTTCTCCCTCCTTTCATTATTACACTTGTTATAGTAACCGCTTTCTTGAGCACCAACAATCAACTAATTTAAGGGATATATTCACAAATTCAAGATTTCTTCAAAATTAGGTATAATCTCGCCCACAAAAGCAACCATGCGGTGTTAACTGCGCGAATTAAGCTATGCCTATTACACCGATCACGCTTTGTGCTCGTTATTCTGTAGCATTAAAGATGATTAAATCATGCCAGTTGATGGATTCCTGTCCGTCAGCCGGTGATCTCCTATTCCGACCTCCGGGGCTGGCTGACAACGCTGGAACAGGGCGGACATCGATTTGAACTCACGCAGAAATTCACTGCGCAATTTCAAATACGAGTCTTCTTCTAGCCCGGGAAGACCACCCGGACAAGAAGAACTTCGCCCTTGAGCATTGTCAGCCAGCCCCTCCGGTCGGGAAGCCGCTCGAATGGCGGATGAACGGCCACCTAACTAGGTACAATTGACCACTGAATATTAGAAAATAGATCCTTCGATCAAGCTTTTAGTCGATATTGATGATGCTTTATGGCATTTTAGTACTGAGAAAATTACTGAATATGATTCACTAATTCAATGGACACTAGTCTTGAAATTGTTCGATAAAACTACCTTCGTTTATAATTTGGGATTGTGCTATATCAAACGACTAAAGAAAAATTCTGACAAGTTCAGTGAAGCTGTTTGTCAGAAGCTTTAGAGCAGAGTGAGGAACTTTAGCTATCATTGGAAACCAGTCTGATAGTTGAATGACAAAATGACTGTGTACCAAGAAACCAACGACTAATCCAATAAAAAGTTGGGCCTGCACGTGTCTGCCTTTCGAATACCATCCCCGGCTGGAGGGCGTTTCTGACAATGCTCAGCGTTTTTCAGAGTGTGAGGTTCAGACGGGTTGGGACTGAGGATTAGCCTAGCTAGAGCGTTAAGCGGTGCATTTCCGCTTGGCGTTCTGGCGTAGCTAACCGGAAGTCCCAGTCTGACCCGAACACG
>ERZ507578.32-NODE-32-length-65297-cov-11.076_pt1 | contig 65297 bp, 62 predicted proteins | sample MGYA00513436_ERZ507578 | MGnify/ENA metagenome assembly ERZ507578 | reverse complement strand
ACTCGTATTTGAAATTGCGCAGTGGGCTTCTGCGTGAGTTCAAATCGATGTCCGCCCTGTTCCAGCGTTGTCAGCCAGCCCCGGAGGTCGGACTAAGGCGCGCATTGGTTGACGAACAGGACGCCAACTTGTCATGATTTAACCATGAATCATGACAAATTAACTAGCACAATGCGTAGTATAACTTAATCATGACTCACTCAATATTAAGCGCACGCATCTCCTTGAGAATAAACTGTAATGACTGACCCAAGTGTTCTCGAATGACCAAGCTAATCTGAACTTCATCTTGATTGACCATTGCATTATAAATACGCCAATGCTCTTGTAACGCTAATGCTCGGCGTTCAACAGACATAATTGAGATGTCTCGGAAATAAACCAAATAGGTTTGTAGTTTATAAATCGTTCTCACCAGGTGGGGCATCTCACAGTGATTATAAATAAATTGGTTAAAATCCGTAAAGTAGCTCACGACCGTTGTATCCGGGCTTTGATTCAGCTCCCTTTCAGTTCGCTCCAACAATGCCCTCAGCGTTTCAAAGTCTGCCGGCGTCATCCGCACCATTGCCTTGCGAGTCGCAAGCGTATCTAGCTCCTTACGAATATCAAAGATTTCATACGCATCCTTCAGCGTTACTCCAATTACGATCGTGCTATTTCCAGGCGTTCTTCGTACCAGCGCCTCACTTGCTAACTGATCCAGCGCATAGCGAACGGGAGTCCGGCTTACATTCAAGGCAACGGCGACTTGTTGCTCATTGATTCGGGTTCCCGCCGGAATATCACCCAGAATAATCGTTTTACGAAATGCACTTAATAACGATTTCTTTAAAGGTTGGTTTTTGGATAAATTCAAATTTTTTGTCACGGCCTTTACAACGTCATCCATTGTCATCACTCCCATTCGCATTAATTATAACAGATAATGTAACCGCATCCATCCGCCTAAAACGAGGATATTTTACCAGTGAATGACACGTCATTGCAAAAAAGCGTGGTCACGATCAGCGCGCCACGCCCTTCACAAGATTATTTGGTTGCGAAATCTACGGTGATATTTTGAATCGGAACATCATAGAACCGGTCCTCGCGCCGACCCAGAAAATCCCGTCCCTGATCTGGGAATAAGCCATAAATCAGCACATCTTCCACAGAATGGGCGTAGTCGCCAATCGCTGTTTCAAATTGCTTGAATTGCGGTGCAATATGATCAGCCGGCCGACTGGTGATTGGCTGTTCATCCCCAATTATTTTCTGAACAAGACTAGTGGCAATCGGTACTGGTGGCCGCCCGTACTGACCACGAACATAGTCCTTGATTTCATTAGGTATCAGCTTGTAGCGTTCGCCGCTCATCACGTTCATCAAGGCTTGAGTCCCTACCATCTGCGATAATGGCGTGACTAATGGCGGGTAGCCTAAGTCCGCGCGTACCTTAGGAACTTCATTCAAGACTTGTTCATATAGCGCTTCTTGACCCTGATCTTTTAATTGCGCTAGCAGATTGGATAGCATTCCTCCAGGCACTTGATACCGCAATGACTTTGGTTGAACGTCCATCACCTTGGGATTCAGGCCACCATCATGCCGAAAACGATCCCGAATCGGCGCAAAGTATTCCGCAATCTCCGCAGCTAGTGTTGCATCAACGGTCACATCGTAGCCTAAATCTCGCAATGCGACGAGCATCGACTCGGTGGCAGGCTGACTGGTCCCGCCCGCAAAAGGCGAACTCGCCGTATCAATAATATCCGCACCGGCTTCGACTGCCTTAATATAGGTCATATCCGCGATCCCACTGGTGGCATGGGTGTGAATTTCAATCGGAATATTCAGTGACGCTTTCAATTCACTAACTAAGTCATAAGCACGTTGCGGTGTTAAAATTCCCGCCATATCCTTAATACACAGCGAGTCCGCCCCCATGATCTCCATCTCTTTTGCGAGTTGAACGTAGTACGGAATCGTGTGGAAATCGCTGGTCGTATACGAAATCGTCATTTGTGCGTGCCCACCGTACTTTTTAGTGGCCTTCAAGGCAGTTTTTAAATTACGGGTATCATTCAACGCATCAAACATTCGAATGATGTCAATCCCATTACTAATCGACTTCTCGACGAATTTCTCAACAACATCGTCCGCGTAGTTCTTGTACCCCAAGATGTTTTGCCCACGCAACAACATCTGCAGCGGCGTATTCGGTGCATGCTGTCGAATCTGTCGTAATCGTTCCCACGGATCCTCATTTAAGTATCGCAAACACGTATCAAATGTGGCACCACCCCACACTTCTAGTGCATGATACCCTGCGCGATCTAGCTTCTCCAGAATTGGCAACATGTCATCAATCGGCATCCGCGTCGCAATCAAGCTCTGCTGCCCATCTCGTAAAACAGTCTCAGTGATTCCTACCGTTTTTTTATTCAAACCTCACGCCACCCTTCAGCAATAATATCATCAACAACTGCCTGCATTACGGTCAAACCATGTCGGCGGGAACGACTGCAGATTTTCGCATTACCGTCACAGATCAAGCATCGACGCTGCGGCAGTCCTAACTGCTGTCGATGCACTGGCATAATTTGACCATCAACCCGTCGTAACACATCGAAATCACAAAGTTGTCCAAACCTGGTCTGCTCTTCAAATAGGACTAAATCATGCTTAACACGCTCTGCTGGCTGATTCACCAGCACATAAAATTCAAAGCCAGTCCGCCGATGAAAGCTGGCCATATCAAGAATTGCACCCTCGTACTGGTGCATAATGCCCTGTGCGACGGCCTGATATTTAGCGGTTAAGTGGCTGCCCGTCTTAATTGGGCCGGGGATGCGCGTCGATGACCAGATCAAGGTTGCCGCGGTGGTAGCCGTCAAAATTTTAGCTTGCTGCGCCGCACGCCACTCTCTCGTTTGCAACACCTCTCTCAATGATACTTGCGGCCCATCTAGATTAACCCAATGCTCACCCATTTCGTGTCACATCCCTTAGACAACTTATTCGTGCTACTTCGCTGGAAATAACTTCAACAATCCCTTGGCGACTAAATAAATGATAAATAGGACTAGAAAGACGCCGCCCATTCCAAAAACCATTAACTCAAACGCAATCGTTAAATTATTAATCAATTGACTGTCCTCCCTACATGAAGAATGACAACAGTAGGCCACCGGCAATGACTGACCCAATCTGGCCAGAAACGTTGGCCCCCACCGCGTACATTAGCACAAAGTTTTTTGGATCCTCATCTGATGCCATTTTCTGAATCACGCGACTCGACATTGGGAAAGCCGAAATCCCAGCGGCACCAATCATTGGATTGATTTTCTGTTTTCGGAACAAATTCAGTAACTTCGCGAACAAAACACCACCGATTGAATCCATGACAAAAGCCACTAAACCGAATGCAATGATCATTAGCGTTTGCAGATTCAAAAACTGATCAGCTTGCAGTTTTACAGAAATCGTCAGTCCTAACAAAATACTGACGATATTCACCAGCTCGTTTTGTGCCGTCGAAGATAATCGGTCTAAGACTCCACATTCACGTAGCAAATTACCAAACATCAAAAAGCCGACTAGCGGTAATGAAATCGGGGCAATGAACCCGGCCAAGATCGTCACGATGATTGGAAATAGAATCTTCGTCGTTTTCGACACATTTTCCGCCTTGTAAGTCATTCTGATTTGACGTTCTTTTTTGGTCGTCACCGCTTTAATTGCCAGTGGTTGAATAATTGGGACTAAGGCCATGTACGAATACGCCGCAACTGTAATCGGTCCCAATAGATTTTGGGCCAATTGGTTAGAGACAAAGATGGCGGTCGGACCATCCGCTGCCCCGATGATACCAATTGACGCTGCTTCCTTAATATCAAATCCGAATAAGACGGCCACGATAATAACAAAGAAAATCCCAAACTGGGCGGCCGCGCCAAATAACAACATAAACGGATTCTGTAATAACGGGCCAAAGTCAATCATGGCGCCAATCCCAATAAAAATTAATAATGGAAACAATTCTGTGCTAATCCCTGCTTTAAAAAGGATATCCAGGACGCCTTCCGCCTTCGACCCACCCGTGACTTGCGTGAGTACACCGGTATTCGGAAAATTGACCAAAATCGCCCCTAAGCCCATCGGAACCAATAGCGTTGGCTCATATTCCTTTTTAATTCCTAAGTAAATTAACGCGCCACCAATCAGCATCATGATGATTTGGCTCATCGTAATCGACGCAACACCTTCAATCAACGTTTCCACATCATCACTCCTCAGCTAATCTGAATCAGGGGATCACCAGCATTAACGCTATCGTTCTTGCTTACAAACAGTTGGTCAACGGTCCCAGCCTTATTCGCAACAATTTCGTTTTCCATCTTCATCGCTTCTAAAACGAGTAGTGGCTGATTTTCTTGAACCGTTTCACCAGGAGTTACGAGCAGTTTGATAATAACGCCCGGCATCGGTGCCGTCATCGCCGTCGCTGGCACCGCTGCTGTCGGTACTTGTGCTGACTGTGCTACGGCTGCCGGTTCAGCTGGTGGCGTTGTAGGTGTCGCCATTGTTGTTGGCGCGCTTGTCGATTGGCTGACCGCTGTTTGCGACGCCTGATCCCCGAGTTCTTCCATCTCAACCAGATAAGTTTCACCATTAATTGTAATTTTGAATTTGCGTAACATAATTCTTATTCAACTCGCTTTCTAATTGACTTCACCACGTACTTACCGTCACCGATATCGGTTGCACAACAGCTGGCAATCAGACTCACCAGTTGTGCTTCCGGATTTGGAACGTATAAATGTTTGAGCCTGAGCTGTGTATCTGTCCGATCAGCGGCCAAAACACTCGCTGCAATCACCGTCGCAAGCACATGTTGATGCGGATCAACCTCAATATACTCCGGTACCGTTACCCATTGTTCTTGATCTGGCACCTCAGCGACTGCCAAAGCACCTTTAGCAGCATCATTATCGACCTCATCATGATGCCAAAAGCGGCGCCAAAAAGCTGTCATCAATCATCACTCCTTATCATTGTGGGATGTAAAATGGCATTTGCCCGGTTAATAGAATTGTGACCACGAAAATCACAAACACACCCAAGGCATACTTGGCGGTCTCCTTCTGCCAGGCTCCCATGTCCAATCCAGTCAATCGTAAGAGGAGATAGATGAAGGCCACCAACGGACTTAACAAGTGGAACGCCTGCCCCATCAACGACGCTAACGCCATCTGCATATTGGTAAATCCGTACGCGCGCCCGGCTTGTGCCAGAACTGGTAACACGCCAAAGTAGAAGCCATCATTGGATAAGAAGAACGTTCCGGGAGCTGAAATAACCGCAATCACAATACCCCAGAACCCAGCCAATTGGTGTGGAATGATCTTAGTGAAACTTTCAGCTAGCGCTGTCGCCATCCCGGTTCCTTGAAAGAGACCCATGAAAACACCAGCGGCAAACACTAAAATCACCACTTGCACGGCATCCCCACCGTTTGCCCCAATTCGCTTTGATTGGTCCTTAAGCTGTGGGTAATTCACCATTAAGGCAATGCAAGTTCCCACTAGGAATAAGAGTAGTGGCGGCATTGCAATTGCCTTGATAAATGAACTCGCCACCAACCAAGCAATTAGCACAATTGTCAAAATACCATTAAACGCAAAATTCTGCGGTCGCCGAATCGCCGCCGTTTCAGGGTCAGTCACCGTAATCATTGCATCGATTTCTTCATGCGTTAATGACTTGATTCCTAACCGTTTCCGTTCCCGCTTACCCATGCCACGGGCAACAATGAAAATCACGTAAAGTAATGCCAGAATCATACTTGGCAAGACGTAAGCTAAGATACTCGCATCAACATCCAAAACGGCCATTGCACGGGCAGTTGGACCACCCCATGGCAACAGGTTCATAATCGTGTTTTGCAAAATAATGAGTACCCCTAAATCCATCATCCGCATATGAAGTTTCTTATAAATTGGGATAAACGCTGAACAACAAATCAGCGTGGTCGTCGTCCCATCTCCATTAAGCGAAACTGCCGCGGCAACTACCGCTGTTGCCATCAGCACTTTCATCGGATCACCCTTAGCAAAATAAATCATGCGTTTCGTAATCGGATCAAACAGTCCCGCGTCCAACATAATTGAAAAATATAAAATTGCAAATAATAGCATGATTCCAGTATTGGCAGTCGTCTTGATGCCTTCCAGTACGAAATCCCCGATGGTCCCCTTCTTCGCCACACCTGCAGCCATAGCAAGAATGGCAAAGACAAGTGGCACTAGTACTAACGCCGTAAATGGCGACATCTTTTTCTTCATGATGATGAACATGAAGACAACGATCATCGCATAGGCAATTATCGTGAGTAGCATGGGTTTCAGCTCCTTTACATTTGGTACTCAAATCATACCTGGATGAAAGCGCTTTTACTACCGGTTTTAACCATAAGTACACAGAAAGAACACGTGCCAGTTATCATATGCAAAAGCAGCCAGCTGAGACCTGCTGGAAGCAGTGCGAGTTACTGTAAACGTGCAATGGTAGGGTCGTCCTACACCGACTTCCAGGCATTCTGGGCAATGGCCGGGACGTGGTGGACGCTGAAATTTGCGGCATTGAGATGAGTGAATAATATTCAGGTGATCTTCCCAGTGATTAAATGCCATCAGTCATCATCGGTATCGATTAAGTCCTTGCCTGAAGCGCCAGTCAATAAAAATTCAGTGATCAATTGTGCCAAGTTAGGTGGTCGTTCATCCGCCATTCGAGCGGGTTCCCGACCGGAGGGGCTGGCTGACAATGCTCAAGGGCGAAGTTCTTCTTGTCCGGGTGGGTTTCCCGGGCTAGAAGAAGACTCGTATTTGAAATTGCGCAGTGGGTCTCTGCGTGAGTTCAAATCGATGTCCGCCCTGTTCCAGCGTTGTCAGCCAGCCCCGGAGGTCGGAATAAGACGCGCATCGGCTGACGAACAGCCAACCAACTAACCGGTATGATTCATGACAAATTAACTGTCACAATGCGTATTCCGGTCTATTTTGCGTATCCTTATCCACGCAAAAAAATCGGTTAAAGAATAAATTCTCGAACCGATTTTTTGCTTATTTTCAATTTTCTAAGGCAGTGTGCTGATTTAACATTACCAGTCACCGAATTTGTCATCCTTGAGTTGTTGCAATAACTCTTGGTAACGGTCGGAACTGATTTCGCCTTTAAAATGCGCGTTTTCAAGTTGATTAAACCGTTCTGCCAAATAGTATGCCGTTAAATACAAAGTCAGCTTGCGTTTTACAATGGTTTCGGGGTCCAAATCATCAGAAATATGTTGGGACGTCACGACCATTTCTGCGAACTTGCGTTGATTCAAAGTTAGGCTACTGTCATTCTGATTCTGGCTTGTCATTGAAATTCCCCTATTCATAATTTAGTTACCCTCAGAATAGCATAATCAATGAAAAATCAATCTAATTCTCGTGTTTTTTTACTGTTCTTTCAATGCCAAAATCACCGAACAAGGCCACCAAATAAGGTTCCTTGTTTTCACCAGATTTCTTAAGTCTCCACCCTAAAACAAATCCAACTGATGCGGTCCCAAATCACCAAAAGAAACGCCGAGCAACTCTTTCAACGCCATCGCGTTATCTGCGGCGTCGCCACCAGCATTGTTGTTGAAGATGACGCACACTTCATCGGCTTGGGCTTGCAACTGTTCCACCGTTTGTTTGAATTCGGCCAGCTCAGCATCACTGTAGCGATATAAGGTGCGTTGGCTGCGCCAGTTGGGCCCCTTAGCAGACCAGCCCTGTTGATTGCGACCATGTAGCCGCAACAAGGCTAGCTTGGCATTCGTCACGACTGGTTCAAAGCTGACGCCATCGTTCATTGCGTGGGGTTCATCGACGACGACGTGAATCAAACCCAGGTCGTGGAGGAAGCTGAAGACGGCATCCTTGACACCATCCTCATACCAACTCTGATTACGAAATTCAACCGCAATCGGCACGCCGGGCAACCATTCCACCATCCGCTGAAGATAGTGAAAATTCCGGTTGGAGCGTTCAAAGAATGGCGGGAATTGGAACAACACGGCTTTGAGCTGGTGATGCTGCGTCAGCGGTTTGAGCATCGCGCGGTATTCCCGATAGGCCGTCTTGAGTGCATCCATCGAGACGCCTTCATCGTAAGTGTCGTGCAAGGTCATGACTTGATTGGCTTTCAGAATGAACTGAAATTTATCTGGTACCGCTTTTTGCCACTTCTTGACCGTCGCGACCTTGGGAATCCCATAAAATGGCGTGTCGACCTCAACCACGGGTAGCACACCCGAATATTCAGTTAAAGTCAACTTATCCGTGCCACCAAGTAGACTGGGGTGTTCCGTCCAAGTTGTCAGACCAATCGTCATCATTAGACTTGCACCTCCTCGAAGAAGGTCGTTGCATCTTCTTGGACCATTGTGAAATCAAATGGCAGTTGCAACGGTTCAGCGTTAACGGCGAGCACTTGGGCTTGCGGGTTACGGTAATCGATCAAGCCGGCAAATGGATAGACCCGAAACGACGTCCCACAGATGACGACCAGGTCCGCTTGCTGCAAATACTGAACAGCGCGTTCAATGTTTTCAGGCGCGATTCCTTCATCATAGAGCACCACGTTGGGCCGCAAGTAACCGCCGTCCGCTTGATGCGTGGGTGCCTTCAAATAGTCCTGCCAAGCTACCGACTGACCACACTTCGTACAATATACTTGGTATAAGTTGCCATGAAATTCCACCAAGTTGGCCGTCTTCGCCACCACATATAAATTATCGATATTTTGAGTAATCACGCTGGCGCGCCCCTGCTGCGTCAAGGCCGCCATCTTTTGATGGATGACATTCGGTTGCGCATCAGGATAATATAAATTTGATTTTAAATACTGATAAAATTCCGTGGGATGGCTCGCTAAAAAAGCATGGCTTAAATAATACTCTGCGTTATGATGTTCCGTATATAAGCCGTTTTTCGAGCGATAATCTGGAATCCCAGACGGCGTCGAAACGCCCGCACCCGTCATAAAGACAATGTGTTGTGCTTGCTGTAATGCTGTCTGTGCTGCTGTGTCGTTCATCACAACATTCCCCCAATCAAATCACCGTAACGTATAGGGTAAGTTCATTTCTTGGAACAATTCCTTGACCGTCTTGTCGTACACTTCCTTGAAGAAGGCATCACTCTTCTTTTGCGCTGGTGCTGGTAGCACAAAGGCATTCTGGCGATCACTCTTGTATAACCCAATGTACGCCCGGGTATGCTTGTTTTTATCTAATAAATCTGAATGGTACACATCAAATAGTTGACGAACTTCTAGCCGTTCTTGTCGTTCACTTAAGACGCTTTGAACCGTGACAAATTCAGTGCCGTGCAGGACGGGTAAGTGCCAAGCCGTCATCTGGTCATCGAAGGCCTTGAACAATTTGACGACGGTCCGCCGCATCGCAAATGGCGTATCGACAGGCTTCTTGCTAATCACCGCGTATAATTGTTGTGCGGCTGGCCAGGCTTGTGGATAGGCCTTAGCGACCTGTTGCTCACGTTCAGCAGAGAGTTCCCCGTTGAAGAAGACGAGCAGGTCAGTCAACGTCAATAACCTTAACGTCATCATGGCATCGGCCTTGTCTGGTTGTTCAGGGTCAATGGTCGCCGCCACGCCCTGCATGTACCAGTCCTCGATTTGGTCGTCGATCAAGTCATGTTCCCGTTGTTTGCGCACCACGAGCACATGGCTGACCATATCGTAGAGTTCCATGGCGATCGCCATCAGTTGTTCATCAAGTTGTTCGTCGCGCGTCGTTAAATTAAACGTCACCTGCGGAAAGCCTTGTAATAGCAAGAGCAGGTGCAACAATTCATGCGACGCCGTGTAATTCGGGGCAGTCACGTCATTCACGCGAACTGTCAAATCACCATTGTCCAGAACTTGTTGTGCTTGGTCGTGCCGAACATAGCCGACCTGGTCTTCACCAAAACTAACACTAATATTGCCTGGGTACAGGGAATTGGCAGTACTTAGTAAGTCCGTTACCGTTTGATTTAATTTAATTTCAGTCATCAGTCTCTTCCTTTGCTTGTCGCAACTCGGTAATGATGCGTTGCGTCGTTGCGAGATCTTGTTGTGGCGCTAATTCGAGTCGTTGTAAAACCGTCGACAACTCATCGTCGGTCGCGCCAGCCGCCATTGCGAGTGTTTTCAATTGTAAGTGCATGTGGCCCTGTTGAATCCCGGTCGTCACGAGTGCCCGTAACGCTGCTAGGTTCTGTGCCAACCCAACGGCGACCATAATTCGTTCCAAATCACCCGCGCTTTTGACGCCTAACAGCCGTTGGTTCAATTGGGCTAATTCGTTGATCTTGATTGACCCGCCAACGATTCCCACTGGCAACGGCATTTCAAGTTCACCGTGAAGGATCTTACCGTTAGTCATCCATCGACTCATGCCGCGGTACTGACCGTTTTTGACCGCATAAGCGTGGGCACCACTTTCAAGCGCCCGCCAATCATTTCCACTGGCAATTGCCACCGCATCGATGCCGTTCATGATTCCCTTGTTATGGGTCGCCGCACGGTAAGGATCAATGTGCGCGACCATGCTTGCAGAAGCAATCTTTTGCGCCACCAGCTCGCCGGAATAGCGTCCCGCTTGGAGTAATTCGACTGGAATATCGCAGGCGGCTTTGACCAGGCTCGCAGTCGCATAATTCGACAAAATACTCATCAACGAATCCTGCTTCGTCATCACGGCAATCGCTTTGGACACGGCCTCCAGCATACTATTGAGCATATTGGCGCCCATGGCCTCTTGAACGTCAACGAAGAGGTCAATCGACAGGTACCCCTGACCGAGGATCCGTGGCCGAATCCGTCGTGCGCCGCCACCCCGTTTTTCCAAACTTGGATGGGCTTCATTCGCCACGGTCAACAACGTGGACGCATGCTTGGTCACCATCGCCGCCACCGCAGCCGGATCGCTCACCTTTTCCAAGACAACTTGTCCAATCATTTCGCGCTGATTCAGCGTTGTGGTGATGCCACCGCCTCGTTTCATGATTTTAGCGCCATTGCTAGCCGCCGCAATCACGGACGGTTCTTCTGTCACCATTGGTACGATCCGGTTGATACCATCAATCACGAAATTGACTGCTAAGCCCATTGGTAATGGATAATCAGTCAAATAGTTCTCAATAATCTCGTGGTGTTGCGGGACATAATATTGCTTGAATAGCGCCTGTTCAGCGGGTGTCAAATGGGCCTGTTCCGCGACGATCGCGACGCGTTCATCCCAATTTTTTTGGTAAAAGTGTCGAAAATCTGCTGTCATATTCTCATTCCATCCTCTTATTTAGGTTACTGTGCTAGGTGTTCAGAAATAATGCCTTCGCGGACGCCACTCTCAGAGAAAATGACGCGGTCGCTATCGAGCATCTGCAATAAGGTGACAAGTGGTAACATGCCACCAACAATAATATCCGCGCGGTCGTACTCCATTCCGGAGATTTCTTGACGACCCGTTTTAGAGCGCGAGAGTAAATCTAAGAAGGTATGAAAGACGGTCTCGGTCTTCAACCGGTAACCATGGATATCTTCGACCTTAAGTTTTTGTTGCTTGCGCCGATTGATGCGCGCCAAGGTCCGATTGGCACCCCCTAGTAGAATGATTGGATCATGTAACGCTTCCGATAACCACCAAATATCCGCGAGCCGATTGCGTAAAAACATTTGGGCACGAAATAGACTGGCAGACGGCACCAGGTCATCGAGGCCAAATTGTTCAGATAGTGTCACTGCACCAAACGGAATACTGATCAGCTGCTGCTTACGCCCATTTTTGACTAAAATCAGTTCACAACTCGCGCCACCAGTGTCCAAAATCAGACAATTATTGATGACTAACGAATTGGCAACCCCTAAGTAGTCGTAGTAGGCTTCATCGTCACCAGACAGCACCCGCAAGTCTAAGCCAACTTCTTGCTTCACTTGGTTCAGAAAGGCCGTCTGATTCTCAGCCATCCGGACTGCCGCCGTGGTAATGCCAATGACATCCGTATCCGGCATCTTCTCATAGAGTCGCCGAAAGTTCAGCAACGCTTTGATCGTACGCTCAATTGCAGCTGGCTGTAAGACGTGTGACGCCCCCATCCCTTCAGACAAACGGGTATCTTCCTTGACCCGCTTGATTTCTTGAGCGGTGCCATTTGCGTGCAACCGACTCACCGCCATTCGCGCTGAATTGGAACCCAAATCCACAATTGCTAAGTTTCTCATAACACCACGCTCACTTTTCGCTTTTTGGAATATCGATTAGCTTTATTCTAACATTTATGCGGTCCCACGGGGGCTTCTGGCGTTAGATTGTGCACAAAAAGATTGTAAGACTATCAAAACAAACGTCACTAGGGTTGTGGGCTAGTGACGCTCGTTGGGAAGGTTTAGAAAATTATGCGCCGTTCCAGATTTGGTCGACTAGCTCTGCTACTTCGCCCTGTGTCCGTTCATCACGGTCATCCTGATACAAGGCATACAAATGAAACGGATCCAGAACATTTTCTGGATAATCCTGAATTTGCTTAAACAATCGGTTGAACCCAGCTAGCTGATATTTTGAAACTTGAACTTCACAGCCCGACGCGGCCCCAAGCTGAGATTGGCCCGCTGACAATACCTTTTGACGCTGTGTACGGTCGATAATAATGATGGGTAGCGCTTGATTGTCGCTAATCATCGTCACTTTTGATAGCGCACTAACGCCGGAATAAAGAAAATCAGCGGCAATCGTGGATGTCGGAAATTCAGCAAACTGCACACGATTGGCATTTTGCACGGGTGAAGTTAGGAATGGCGCGATTTGCTCAAACAACCGACGACTATTGAATTGACAAGCATAGACGCGGTCCTTAGTCTCCCCTAACGCCTTAAGCCAACCACGTGCAACGAGTTGCTTAGCTGCCCGGTTAAACGTCACCCGATTATTAATATTGACCTGCTTACCAATCGTATCCGCAAATCGTTGGCCACTTTTAATCAGGAACCGATCATTGACCGTGCTAAACGCAGCGAATTCAGGTCGCGTCTGTGCGTGGTCAGGACTGCGTTCAAAAATCAACTGTGCCATAACGAGGGTCAGCGCTAGTCGTTGCTCAGCAGGGGCTAGCTTGTCTGGAGGCAGCACTTGTTGCTCAGTAACCAGCCCGGGCAATAAGCGCGTTCCCATGAACGGAAGAAACATCTCACCATCGGAAGTCATAAATGGCAGCAGGTGTCGCAAGTACTCACGGCGTTCAACCGTAGACAGTTGCGTTGCTAGCAATACGATTGGCGTGTTCGTTGATTGCTTAATTTGCGGAAACAACACCACCGGCCGCAGTGCGCGCTGACCATTGTAGACCAAGAATAAGACAGCCTGATCAAGTATCGTTCCCTGCACAAGCAGTGTGTTTTTTTGATCAGACGGGCCCATTGCAACCGTCGACGGTCTAACTGCTTCCCCGACCACTATCGGTATCCCAGTTCCTTGACTAATCTGATGTAATTGACTAATGATTCGATCCACGTTTGCGCCCTCCTCGCGGTTATTTTCACTGATTGTAACATCATTTTAATTGATTGTAACATTACAACGTTACAATTATCCAAAATAACGTTACAATCTTTTTCAACCCCGGCGCAATCAAAGTTCATTTTTGTTGGGCAACCGCTGTTTAGGTCGTCACCTCCGAACTCACGAAATGCGGAATCCAATTATCAGTCATCGCACAATGGCAACTAATTGCCACTACGATATAAATACGTCAACTAGCATGCTGGCCATTTACGATCGGCATAAACTCATTCAATTCTTAACTGTATTTGGTTCAGATTTATTCGCGTCCTCATCGGCTGACGTTACGAATTGGCGGAACCATTTTTCTAGAGCAAACTAAAGCGGTCCCCAGATAAACAGGAGACCGCTTAGTAACGCTATATTTCAAATAATCAATCAATTTTGTCCGTTCACACTGGACTAATCTCGTTAGCCAACGAATCAACTTAACGTGGTGCTTTCGATGGCCGAACATTGATTGTAACCCGCTCAAAACGATTGTAACATCGGAACCTTACAATCGCGTCAGGCCGGTGATAATTCACACCTCAGACCCGTTCTTTAGCCTGATACGCCGCCAAAATCTTGCGCACATCGTCCGTTGATTTGGCATCCATCATCGTGTTGCGTAGGTCGGTGGCGCCTAATTCTGGCCGCGCATAAATCTTGAAGAACCGTTTTAATGATGGAAAACGCGGAACGTCATAGCGCGTTGCAAAATCGTCGAACAAGTCGAGTTGCATATTCAGTAAGCCCAATAGTTCGGGCAAATCGTGCGGCTGTGGTTGTGCTTCAAAGGCGAATGGATTGGCGAAGACGCCCCGGCCAATCATGATACCATCTAAGCCAGGGTGGGCTTTGGCCAGCGCGACCCCCGCTTGATAGTCAGCCACATCGCCATTAACTTGCAACAACGTCTCCGGGGCAATTTCGTCACGCATCTTAATGAGATCATCGATGACCTCAAAGTGCGCAGGGACCTTACTCATCTCCTGCTTCGTCCGTAAATGTACGGTCAAAACGGCAACGTGTTGTGCCAACAGGGTTGCAATCCAATCATGGTATTCGGCGACCTTGCTGTAACCTAGGCGCGTCTTGGCGCTGACTGCCAGTCCCGAGGTCTTCGCCGCAGCAATCACATCCGCCGCCCACTGTGGATTTCGAATCAAATCACTGCCACCATGATTTTTGATGACCGTGCCATCCGGACAACCCATGTTAATATCAACGGCTTCAAATCCCCGCTGACTCAGCTCAGCAGTTGCCGTTGCAAAATCAGCCGCTTCATTGCCCCACAGCTGAACGACCGGTTTACGCGATTCAGCCGCCGCCACGTAAAGTCGCCCGTGCACTGGGAACTTCGTGTTTGGATCCGTGATGCTCTTAGCGTACACGAACTCACTAAAAAACGTATCCGGCGCTGCCGCATGGGCAATCACTTGCCGAAAAACCGTATTACTAACAGCTTCCATGGGTGCCATGGTGAAAAACGGCCGCTGTTCAGCCTTTGCTTGCGCCGCAATCTGCGACCAAAATGGTGTTGCTGTCACGTTCTCTTACTCCTTATCAAATACCTTGATTTCAAATTAATGCTTTCAATTTTAGCATTGATTCACGCGTTTTGCAGGAATGACGTTTGGTACTTCTTGACTAAGCTAACTAAATTGCCTACTCAAAACGATGCTGGATGACTTCTTGGTGACGCAGCTCGCGTAATAAGGCTTCAATAATGTATAGGCACGGAACTTGGCTAGTTAAATCATAATATTGGTGAATCCGTTCTTCAGTTGCTCGATAAGTTAAAGCATATCGACTCATCCGTGCAATCGTACTTTCGATATTGCTGGTGATGCTGACGATATTCACCTCAGGATTATTCACAAAATCATTCAGCATTTCGACAAGTTCCGTGGTTTGGCCGGATACTGACACCGCTACCAAAACATTGTTACTCGTATTACGCAATTGCGGTAACAATGGATAGAATGGATCCTTGACAACGTAACTGTTGAACCCCAAAGATGACGTCTGTCGTGAGGCGTATTCCCCTAGTGCTGCAGAAGCGCCAATTCCAACAAACACAATGTTATCTGCGTTAACCATCAGCTGTGCTGCCAATCGAATAATTTTCGTTATATCGGCCGGAAAGGCGCTAGGCTGAACAAATTGAATTCCCGGTGCATCAGTCTTTTGAATTGGCGTCTCACTGCGCAACGAGACTTTAAATTCTGGAAAACTATCATACCCAATTTTGTGAATAAATCGCATGACCGACGAATTAGAAACATGTGCGCCCCGTGCTAATTCACGGACTCGCATATATGGAATTTGCTCATCGTGTTCCACGATAAAACGATAAATTGCAAGATCTACCCCAGACAATTTATCAATATCCTTATAGCCAAAGAATGCCATCGTTAGCCACCACCCTATCTGATAATCTATCCACTAGATTACCATAAAACAAATGACTAATTAGAAAAATATCTTAGATCACGCGTTACACTAGTTGTTATTTAGCATTAAAGATGATTAACTCATGCCATTTTTCGTTCAAAAGCGGTCAGCTGAGAACCGCTGAAAACACAGCGAGTTAGCGTAAACCTATCGTGTTGTTCGTCCTATACCGGCTTCCAGGAATTTCTGACAACGCTGGAACGCGATGGGCACAGATTTAAGCCGACAACCCACGTCTTAAATACTGGCCTTCCACTAACCAAGCAAAGGACGCTTGCTAAGTGGAATTTCATCGCTGAGCATTGTCAGAAACACCTTCCAGCCTGAGATTGTATTCGCAAGGCAGACATGTGTGCACCCAACCTTTAGCGGACAGATCGTTGATTTTTTTAACAACCGTCATTTTTAAGTTCAACTGTAAGACTAGTTTCTAGGTTGTTATGTTCATATTTTATTATCAATATCCCTGAACCTGGCCGAATTTTCTTTAGATAAACGAGATGTAAAAGTCTAAATACCAAACAAAGCACACGACTATCGTTTAACTTTAAGACTTGATCTCATTGAAATTAGTCAATATTCTCAGCATCTGAAGACGATGAAAAATTATTGACGCTGATTAAAAAAGTTTGCATGAAGGCCCAGTCACCTAATATTCAGTGGCCAATTGTACCTAGATAGGTGGCCGTTCATCCGCCATTCGAATGGCTTCCCGACTGGAGGGGCTGGCGGACAATGCGCAGTAGCCAAATTATTCTTAGTCGGAAGTGTTTTTCTTCCGGCTTAGAATAAGACTCGTATTTGAAATTGCGCAGTGGGTTTCTGCGTGAGTTCAAATCGATGTCGGCTGCGCTCCAGCAATTGTCAGCCGGCCCCGGAAGTCGGAATCGGACGCGCATCAGCTGACGAACAGTAAGCCAAACAAATGGCATGAGTCATGTCAAATCAACTAGCACAATGCGTATCAGATTGCTCTTTCTACCGCTAGAATTAAAAAGTGTCTAGCTCATGAATCCGCTAGACACCCCTCAATTCTTACCCGCGTTTAATCAACTGATACACCGCTCCAATCATTCCCGCATCATTTCGCAACCGTGCTGGAACAACTGGCGCTAACTTTAACTGTTTAATACTATTGTGATTGGCATGCAAATCAGCAATTGTCGCATTCAAGTTCGTCATAAACGTTTCATTGGCGCTAATGCCACCACCAATCACGACTATTTCTGGGTCAAACGCAACCATCAAATTAATAATCCCCTTAGCCAAACTATAGTAATAGCTGTGAAAAACATGCTTGGCCAGCGTCTCACCAGCGGCCGCACGCTTGAAGATTTCGCGAGCATCATTAACAGTGTCCGTGCTAAATTGATTATAGCGACGGATTAAGCCGATTACCGTTGCCCCGCGAAAGTTAAGCGTCCCCATCTCAATATCGATGTCATCGTCATCAACCACCATCCAGCCAAATTCTCCTGAACGTGCATGTGCCCCACGATAAACTTGATTATTGATGATCAGTGCCCCACCAACGCCAGTTCCTAAGACTAGACTTAAATAATTAGGAACATTTTGTGCGACACCCAGCCATTGCTCGGCAATCGCTGCCGCGTTCGCATCATTTTCAATAATCACCGGCAACTTAGTTTGGGTCTGCAACTCGTCTCGTAAATTAATCTGCTCAAATGCGGTCACTGCACCAGCGGTCGTCAAAAAGCCATCGCTTTGAACAACACCAGGCATACTGACGCCAATCCCCGCAACCGGGCCATCCGTTTGTAACTCCTGAACCATCGCAACCAAGTCAGCCATGATATCAGATTTAGTCGTCGCAGTTGTCCGGGTTACCTTACGACTAATATGACCATTGCCATCAACCAAGCCACACTTGATTGAGGTCCCACCAATATCAATTCCAATATACATTGTCATTCAATCTTCCTCCTAACGTGCAATGGCCAGCTATCTAAGCTGGCCGTGCACAACATCTATTTATGATTAGCTTAGTCACAAAGTTCATCTTTATTTCCAACAGTAACTATTCAATCTCAGCACCATTGGTTGTAATGACATGCTGATACCAAGCAAACGAGTCCTTTTTATAGCGTTTCAGGCTACCAGAACCGTCATCATTCTCATCCACGTAAATGAAGCCATAGCGTTTGGACATCTGACCAGTGCTGGCCGCAACTAAGTCAATGCAGCCCCACGGCGTATACCCAATCAAATCGACCCCGTCTTCTAAGACTGCCAGCTTGATTTGCCGCAAATGATTCGTCAAATAATCGATGCGATAATCGTCATGAATTTGATTATCCGCCGTTTTTTCATCAATAGCACCTAACCCATTTTCGACGATAAATAATGGTAAGTGGTAACGATCAGTAAACCAGTTCATGGCATACCGTAGACCAATTGGATCAACTTGCCAGCCCCAATCACTCGCTTTAAGGTACGGATTTTTGACCAGATCGTGTTCTTCGTTATACACGAGTTTACCCGTATCCTTTACCGTAAATGACATGTAATAACTGAAGCCAATATAATCTACTGTCCCCGCCTGAAGGATCTGCAAATCTTCATCAGTAATGTCCAGGTTAAAATGTTCCGTTTCAAATCGGTTCTGTAGCCATTGCGGATAATAACCATTACAATGCACATCGGCAAAATAGAAGCGTGTCTGCATTGCTCGCTGAGCGAATAGCACATCGGCCGGTGCCGCCGTCAATGGATAAATCGGGCACATCGCAATCATACAGCCAATTTGAAAGTCAGCATTGATTTCATGCCCCAATCGAACGGCCATCGCGCTGGCGACTAATTCATAATGTGCTGCCTGGTACATCCAACGTTCACGATTTTCGCCTGGCTGATGGATGATCCCTGAATCTGTCAACATGGCGCCATCTGATTCAAAATTAGTCTGATTGTTGATTTCATTAAATGTCATCCAATACGTGACCTTATTGCGGTAACGTTCAAAACAAGCCTTAGCAAATTTCAAATAGAATTGGATCAGCTTCCGATTACGCCAACCGCCATATTGCTTCACCAAATGATATGGCATTTCAAAGTGTGCAAGTGTCACTACCGGCTGAATGCCATACTTGAGACATTCGTCGAATAAATCATCATAGAATTGAAGTCCAGCTTCATTAGGCTCATCCTCATCACCATTCGGGAAAATTCGCGTCCAGGCAATCGATGTCCGAAAGCACTTGAAGCCCATTTCAGCAAATAATTTGATGTCTTCGGGATAACGATGATAAAAATCAATTGCTTGATGATTCGGGTAATACTTACCTGGGACCACGCCATCCGTAATTTCTCGTGGCTGCTCGTTAGTGCCTAACGTCATAACGTCAGCTGTACTAATCCCTTTTCCACCTTCGTTATAACCACCCTCTAGTTGGTGTGCCGCAACCGCACCGCCCCATAGAAAGCCATCGGGAAATGCTCGTCCTTTAATTGTCATGTCTACTCCTTTAAACTTACGCCTTAGCTGCTTCTACCGTACTACCGTCTGCTGCATCCTGCGTATTTTTGTCAGACTGGCTATCCGAAGCCATCATCTTATTCGCGGCCAGAACAAACGGCATGTACGTTAATACAGAAATTCCTAAACAAAGAAAACCAATAATCAGACCAAGCCAGTTACCACCTGTTCCTAAGAACGGCATCAGCGGTCCAGGCGTCGTCCATGTCAATCCAAAGGCCGGTGTTGGTATCCAATTAAAGATAACGGTCACCGTATAACCAACCAAGATATTGATGACTGGTGTTAAAACAAATGGAATCGCCATAATTGGGTTCAAGACGATTGGTAGTCCAAACATCAATGGCTCATTAATGTTGAACAACCCTGGTACCAACGCTAGTTTGGCAATTTCACGATAATCTTTACGCCGTGAAACCAGGAAGATGGCAATAATCAAACCAAGGGTCATCCCGCTACCACCCATGTTCGCAAAAACATCATTTAACACACTCCAGGTCGCACGGTTGGGAACACCCCATGCCGTCCCGTGAGCGTTAATAAACGTTTGATTCTTCAAATCAGCTTCAGTAAAGATAATGGAACGTAAAGCGTTTAATGTATTCGGACCGTGAATCCCAACTAACCACAAGAGATTTTGAACAATAGCGATGATGATAACCCCAAACAGGTTAACGCCAATATGGGTCAAAGGTGTTTGAATTGATTTATAAATAATATCATTGATACCTTGTGGTGAAATTAGTGATAAGCCATAGTTCAGCATAGAGAACAACATAATCATAATAACGATTGGAATGAGCCCGTTGAAGGACCGCGCAACTGCCGGCGGAACCATTTCAGGCATCTTGATCTGCATCTTTTTAATCTTCGTTAAGCGCGGCAAGAATTCACCAACTAAGCCACCTACAATCATTGCCACAAATAACCCTTGGGCACCTAAGTAGGTTGTTGGTAGATAAGTAACGCCATCTTTAACGATCGATGGTGAGTATAAAATCATGAAGCAGGCAATCCCCGTCATCCCTACTAACATGTCGTCCGCCTTAAAATATTTTGCTAGATTCCGCGCAACTAAATAGGCAATGAAAATCGACAAAATATTCATGGTCCCGTTAGTCACCGAAGTCAATAACTTCTGCGCATTTTCCAAATGTGGGAAAAATTTGGGTAAAAATAGAATTTGTGCAATAAACCCTGTTTTGGAAAAGACCAAATTATTAATTAAAATAACTAACGAGGCAGCCATTGTGATTGGAAATGTATACATGAAAGCATCCCGAATCGCTGCAACGTGCCGTTGCTCGTTCAACTTAACCGCAAATGGTACAATGTGTTTTTCCATAAACACGTTAAAACCGTTCATCATAAGTTGTTTCCTCCCTTTGATTTAACTTACAAAAACTAGTATAAGGCAGTTACAATCACCTTGAAAGGGCTTCCAGCATCGTTGCATACTTGTTCCCTCGTGATGGTATCGCGACCACCATTGGAACGTCATGTACCATTGCTGCTAACTTGTACCACTCAGTTACTGAATGGCCATTATTCGTCACGCATTGTGCTAGTTATTATTTAGCATTAATGATGACTATGGGTGGTGTACTATTCGTCGCCGATACACAGCCTGACTTTCGGGGCAGTCTGACAGCTTGTCAAGAGCGTTAGCATGGGTAAGGGAGTTTAACGATTGTTAGAAACCAGTCTGACCCGAACACGTTTCATCTATACTGCAGCTAACGTGAAAGGCCAGCATTTAAGGCGTGGGTTGTCGGCTTAAATCTGTGTCCATCGCGTTCCAGCGTTTCAGAAATGCCTGAAAGCCAGCCTAGGCCCCCCATTACAGTAAGTTTCCGCTAACTCGCACTATTTCCGGCAGGTCTCAGCTGGCTACTTTTGAGCCTAGAAACTGATTCATTGCCATCACAATTCACATCAACTTTACGCCAATGAAAAAACGATCTCGCCCAAGTGAGCGAAATCGTTTTTCAATCCTAATGTCTACTGCCCATAACTAGCAGCCATTTGCGTCATCATTTTCTTAAAGCGGCGTTTGCGGAACCAACCCAGGAAGAGGACGCCAAGCTTATTGTTGGCATTAGTCTTCCGATCTTTACCGAGGAAGGTTTCAGCGTATTCTAAGACGGTTTGCTGACCATCGTCAGTTGTCGCGAATTGGTAGTCGACCCCGTAATGGTCACGCGGCGTCTCTAATTCGTAGGCGTAATGGACACCCGGCTGTGCGTGGGTGATCTTCAATTGACCAGTCAGACCGTTAGACCACTGTTTTGCATATTCGTAGCCTTGAAGACTCTGACGTGGTGCTGGTCGTCCGGTTTGCTGCTGAATATCAGCGCGCGCGGAATCGATCAACTGTTGGTATAAATAATCCACTGGGGCATTCAAAGTTAATTTAATCTGCATGTTTATGGCTCCTCTCTAACTGGCCCACCCGCCGATAAACGACGAAGAGCGCTGCACTAACCGCCAAACCTAATCCGAGCGTCACCCATTGACCCGTAGTTCCGGCCAGGGGACTTAAGATAACGGCTAAAAATCCAAGGTTCATCCCGATGAGTAAACACTGCTTTAAGCTTTTCATGACAATCTATTCTCCAATCGCTGCTGGTTTAATCTTATTAGCGGCCTTAACAAATGGCACGTAAATAATGAAGGCAACTGCGGCGTTGAACAGCTGTAAGACAACTGAACGCCAATCCATAGTGGCAACTAACGCATTCATAATCGGTGGCATTGACCAAACAATGTTGTTCGTAATTGGTGCGACCCAACCGGCAGCCAAAGCGGCGTAAGCGATTGAGACGGTCACAACGGGTGCTAAGACGAACGGGATAAAGTAGATTGGGTCAAGCACGATTGGCATCCCAAACATAACTGGTTCGTTAATGTTGAAGAATCCAGGTCCAATCGCTAGTTTGGCAACCGAACGTTGGTCGTCCCGTTTACTGAAGACCAAGATGGCAACTAACAGTAGTAAGGTCGAGCCGGCCCCACCAATCCAAGCATATAAGTCAAAACAGTTCCGAGTCCAAACGTATGGCAAGGCTTTGCCAGCTTGGTAAGCGTTAACATTAGCAAGCTGAGCAGTTAACCAAATCCCATCCAAGATTGGTGCTAACACGTTAGAACCGTGAATACCGAAGAACCAGAAGACTTGGACTAATAACGTCATCAATAGCACGGCGCCGTAGCCTTGACTCATGTTTAATAGTGGTTCTTGAATAATCTTGGCGATCCATTCAATGACCGTCGTGTTGAACTTACTGAAGATCCAGTTGATGATCCCAACAACGTAGAACGCAGCGGCAGCTGGAATAACCCCAGTGAAGGCGTTGGCAACAGCCGGTGGAACAGAATCTGGCATCTTGATCGTAATGTGTTTCTTCATCAATGCAATGTATACCACGCTGGCAATTGCCCCGAGGATCATCACCGTAAAGAAACCATACGAACCAAAGTAAGTGTTGAAGTTGAAGTAGCCCCAAGCGGTCACCTTTTTACCAGCAACTGCCATTCCAGAATCGGTCAAAATCTTCGTCGCGCCCTTGCTCAAAGTGCTGGTCAAGGTCCCCGTGAAGTTTTGTGGCAAACTCATGATGAATGTTCCCAGCGTCACGATCCCACCGGTAACTGGTTCAACTTTGTACTGAATTGCTAATTGATACCCGAATGTAAACGAGAAAATCAACCCTAAGATGGCTAACGTCCCCGTCCAAACCATCGCGTTGATGCCGATTAACCATTGCATCGAGTTAACAAATCCCATCCAACCAAACTTAGTTGGAATATCGCGAACTAAGGCGTTCAGTACTGTGGCGATCGACCCGGCCATCATGGCTGGCATAATTGCAATAAACGCGTCACGTAATGCGACCAACCACCGTACTGCACCAATCTTCGCTGCGATCGGTACCAAGTGTTTATTAAGCCATTCGATAAATGAATTCATAATATACCCCTCGCTCCTAATGTAAGTTTTCGCTAGTTAGTGCCCAACCCACTCGTTGTGGCACCCCCGTACTAGTTCTGCAAATCAATATTTTCCGTATGGTAATAGAGTTCTAAATCTGGATAAACGAAGAACGTTCTCGAGAAGTTGAACACCGTCCCATTCGCCAAATAGTTAATTGCTTCCAAGCACAACGTCTTGTCACCATCTGGACAATCGAGCAGCGCAGCCTGTTCCGCGTTGACCCGTACTTGATGAACGTAATTTTCTGTCGTGCTCCCCGTGATGTCATACGCCTCGCGTAAAAAGGCGAAAATCGAATGTTGCACGCTATCACTGGATAAGAATGGCACGACGGCTCGTGGAAAATAAGATTCTTCCAAATCATACAAGACGTCTTTCAAATACCGCAGCCGAACGACACGATACACTTCATCACCAACGGCAATATTCCCCTGCTGTGCCAATTGGTCATCCGCCGTCACCTTATCAAAAGTCATCACTTTTGACACCAGTGGTCCACCATCGACCATCGCGGACTGGTCAAATCCAATCGATAAATTCAATACCTTCTTCGTATCCTGAGGTTGCTTAATAATAAAATTGCCACTTCCTTGGACCCGGCGTAATAGTCCGTGCCGAAACACGACATCGATCGCCTTGCGAATCGTATTACGGCTCGCATGATATTGCGCCATCAACACTTTCTCGGTCGGTAGCTTCGTCGGATATTCATCCGCCATTATCGATTTAATGATTGCCTGCGCAATTGCCTGATACATGACTGATCCTCCTTTCTCTAAATTAGTAGGTGCTTGTAAAACTTGTGCCCACAAATTATATTAGCACATTCTTTATGAAAACGCTTTATTTTTCATAATTTTATACCAATGAATTTATATCCCTGATAACCACCCGCGTCACTAGCCTTCAGTAGACCCTTACCGCCCAATTTGGGCCTAAAAAATTGAATTTTTCCGTCAATTTAGTGCTGATTCAAGTGGAATAACACTGATTCACATCGTACTAGTTATTATTTTCGTCTCTGAGAATGATTGTTCTTAGGTTCCAAGGCAGCCAGCTTAGAACCGCTGGAAAATAGGGCGAGTTGGCGTAAATCTGCTATTGCGGAGACGTCCAGGCATTCTGTGCAATGGCCGTGACGTGGTGGACACAGATTTAAGCCGAAGCCCGCGTCTTAAATACTGGTCTTTCACTAACCAAGCAAAAGACGCTTGCTAAGTGAAATTTCACCACTTGGCCTTGCCCAGAATCCCTTCCATCCGGGACGGTATTCGAAAGGCAGACATACGTGAACCCAGCTTTTCGTTGGATTAGTCGTTGTTTCCTTGGTACACAGTCATTTTGACATTCAACTATCAGACTGGTTTCTAATGATAGCTAAAGTTCCTTACTTATGCTGTCAGACATGTGCCTTCACTGAAGTTGTCAGAATTTTCTCTAGTTGTCTGAGATAACAAGGTCTTGAATTATAAGCGAAGAAAATCTTGTCGACTAATTTCAAGATTAGTTGTCATTGAAATTTGTGGTATTGAAATGGGTGAATCATATTCAGGTCATCTTCTCAGTAATTAAATGCCATCAGTCATCATCCATGCTGATTAAAAAGTTTTCCTGAAGGACCAGTCACTTAATATTCAGTGGTCAATTGCACCCAGATAGGTGGTCGTTCATCTGCCATTCGAGCGGGTTCCCGACTGGAGGGGCTGGCTGACAATGCTCAAGGGCGAAGTTCTTCTTGTCCGGGTGGGGTTCCCGGGCTAGAAGAAGACTCGTATTTGAAATTGCGCAGTGAACTTCTGCGTGAGTTCAAATCGACGTCCGCCCTGTTCCAGCGTTGTCAGCCAGCCCTGGAGGTCGGAATCGGACGCGCATCGGCTGACGAACAGTACGTCAACTAACTAGCGGAATGCGCCACCTTGCTATTGGCACTTAAAGCCCAAAAATTTGGCCCACGTCATTACCTGTCAAGCTACCCGGGGTTGGCGAGAATAGTTTAACAGGCAATGACGTGGGCCAAATCGCCTAGTCTAGATGTAATTGTTGCCGATATTTGGTGAGTTCTTCGGTGTTGCCGTAAACAAAGTGTCCCGGCTTGATTTCTACAAAGCTCGGCTTGTCATGTTCATAATGATGCATCTTCGCATCGTAAACGATCAGTTGCTTTTGACGGGCCAAGATTGGATCTGGAACCGGAATCGCCGATAATAACGACTGCGTATACGGATGAATCGGATGTGCGAACAGTTCCTGCGTCGGCGCTAATTCGAGAATTCGGCCATTATGAATGACCGCGATTCGGTCTGAGACGAACCGCACGACGGAGAGATCGTGCGCAATAAAGAGATACGAGACGCCAAGCTCCCGTTGAAATTTCTTCAATAGGTTCAGGACTTGTGCCCGAATCGAGACGTCCAGCGCCGAAATCGGTTCGTCGGCCACAACTAGTTCCGGACGCATGACCAAGGCGCGCGCAATACCGACCCGTTGCCGTTGTCCGCCAGAAAATTCATGTGGATAGCGGTAGAGATGCTCTGGCAATAACCCGACTTCCGCAATGATGTGCTTAACTTTATCTAAGCGATCTTGTTCGGAGTCGTACAGATGAAAGTTATAGAGGCCTTCCGAAATAATATATTCGACGGTCGCCCGTTCATTTAACGAAGCCGATGGGTCCTGAAAAATCATTTGAATTTTCCGCGTTAAAGCGCGTTTTTCACTCGCAGGCATGGCTTGATTGATTTGCTTGCCATGAAATTTAATCGTGCCCTTAGCCGTGGGGTTGATGCCTAGAATCGCGCGACCAATCGTGGTTTTACCAGACCCCGATTCGCCCACTAGTGACAAGGTCTCACCGGGATAGATATCAAAATTCACATCTTGAACAGCCGTAAATTTACGTTTGCCGGCGCCAAATGAAATCTCAAGATCACGAACGTTCAGCAAAGCTTCCTTAGTTGTTTCCAATTGCGTCTCCCCCCGTTTCCGCATCAGTGGCTGTCTGTGACAGCTTTACTAATCGTTCATGTAAGTTTTGGATGATTTTAGGTTTCTCAACTTTGGGCGCTCGCGGATCCAATAACCATGTCTTGGCCCAGTGCGTTACCGTCACCGCAAATTCAGGTGGCTCACGCTTAAAATCAATCGCCATGGCAAACGAGTTGCGGGGCGCAAAGGCATCCCCAGTAATATCGTTATACAGTGACGGCGGCGTTCCCGGAATCGAGTATAAACCGGCCTCCTGCGTTGCTAACTGCGGCAACGATGACAGTAAGCTCCAGGTGTACGGATGCCGTGGGTCGTAGAAAATCTCGTCACACGTTCCCATTTCAACGATCTGACCAGCGTACATCACCGCAATTCTGTCCGCAATCGACGCCACCACCCCCAGATCATGGGTGATAAAAATTGTCGTAAAGTGATACTCTTTTTGCAAGTTCTGAATCAATGCCAAAATTTGTGCCTGAATCGTCACATCCAAGGCCGTGGTCGGTTCATCACAAATCAAGATTTTCGGATGACAGGCCAAGGCGACCGCGATGACGATTCGTTGCCGCATCCCACCGGAATATTCAAAGGGATATTCATTATACCGATTGGCCGCATCCGGAATACCAGTACGAGTCATCAAGTCAATCGCTAATGCTTTAGCTTCCTTAGCTGATTTGCCCTGGTGCTTGACGATCACTTCCGAAATCTGTGAGCCAATCGTCTTGATCGGGTCTAGCGAGGTCATCGGGTCTTGAAAAATCGTCGTGATTTCTTTACCACGAATTCCGTCCCAGTCCTTATCCTTCTTCAAATCGCTCAAGACGACGTCCCCATACTGAATCGTTCCATCGGCAATATAGCCATTGGCTTCGAGCATCCCAGTAAAGGTCTTCGTTAATACCGACTTGCCAGAACCGGATTCCCCAACAATCGCCAGGGTCTCCTGATCTTTTAAATCTAAAGTCACATTTCGAATTGCTTTTAATTCCCGCCCGCGCACCTTGAAGTTCACAGACAGATTTTTAACAGATAGTACAACATTATTCTCCAATCGACTGTCCTCCTTACATGTGTGTCCGTGGGTCAGAGGCATCCGCCAAGTTCTGCCCGACGATATATAGCGAAACGGTAATCAGTGCTAACACGAGCACCGGTAACCAGAATAGATAGGGATAACTCGTCATATAGGGCGAATATTGTGAAATCAGCCGCCCGAGCGACGGCACATTCGAACTTAAACCGACCCCCAAGAATGACAAGAACACTTCATAAGAAATGAAGGATGGCAATAGTTGTGACAATTGCGTCACGATCACGGACGTCAGGTACGGGAGTACGTTACGAAAAATCATGCGTTTGGTTGGCGTTCCTAAGGTCTTGGAGGCGATATTATATTCTCGGTCACGGCGTAACATGACTTGGACACGAATGAAGTATGCCGTTCCCAGCCAAGTCGTCACCGTCATCGCAAAAATCAGATTCCAAAAGCCATTTCCGAACGTATATGAAAGCACAATAATAATCAATAAGGTGGGCACATTGGAAAAAACGTTGTAGATTTCAAGCATCAAACGGTCAAATCGTTTGGAATTACCCCAAAAGGCACCAACGACCACCCCAATCACGGTAGTAATCAGCGAGGCCACGACCCCGATTGAAATCGACGTCCGAGCCCCCGCCCAAATGGCATCGAACAGGGACTTCCCATCGGCGTCCGTCCCAAACCAGTACTTGGCATTCGGCCAATTGTAACGTGCGCCAAAATCATTGATGTTATTGACATCCATCATGTTATAGCCACTGAACAAGGGCTGGATGAAGGCCATTAACAAAATAACCAACATCAACACAAACATGGCGATGGTCACTTTGTTGGCGAAAAACGTCCGCGCCACCGACTTCCAGTATGAGTATTTCGGCGTATCGATTTTTTCCGCTGCCTTATCGTCCAGTGTGACCATCTTAAAATCACTATCACGAATCTGTGCATCATTTGTTGTCATTCTAATCATCTCCAGGCGCTGAAAGTTTGATCCGCGGATCAACAATGGTCATCAAAATATCACCCAGTAAAATCGAGAACACGGCAATCGTCGTAAAAATAAAGACTAAGGCGATCACGATCGGGTTGTTGTGGGCCAAAATTGCATCCGGTAGCATCTTGCCCATCCCGGGCATCGCAAAAATCGTCTCGGTCATCGTAGCACCGCCAATCAAGCCAATAATTGACCCGGGCAAGCCTTGAACGATTGGAATCGACGCATTTTTGAAGATATGCTTCCGATAAATTTCCCCTTCCGTCAATCCTTTGACCTTCGCAAATTTGACATAATCTGATGACTGCTGATCAATCATGTAACGCCGGAACCAAATAATCAGCCCGGATACGGATAGCAACCCCAGAATAATCGTCGGCGAGACCCACGAGGAGAAAGCTTCCGCACCCTTAGTTGGGAAAGAATCGGGTAGTCCGAATACGGCACTGCCTAGATACCGGAATGCATAGATGAACGCCAGGCTTGGCACCGCAATCAGCGCAGTGACAATTCCTGTGCCGACTTTATCAAACCACTTGCCTTTATAACGGGCCATTAAGATTGCCATTGGAATCGAGATCAAGTAGGAGATGACTAGCGCACCTAGCCCAGCCTTAAACGACGTCCCAATCATTGACGGATCCTGATGCTGCTGCTCGGTATTCGTATAATTATCACCATAGCGTTCGCGGGTCATCGCATCCTGCTTACTGCGCTGTTGATATTGGCGGGTATAAACATTATCCGCACTATTCAACTGCTGCTTACCGTTGAAGGTGTATTGGCCCAACTTGATTTGCCCCTGACGACTCGCGATAACGTTATCCACACTGATTCCAGCGTAGGTCGGATAAGAAGTCCCCAGATCAAGATGGATGATATTCTGGTGAATATACGGAAAAGCACTGTTGAAGTAGATCTGGTAACGATATTTGGTCCCAGAACCGACCAGGGCCCACCCAACGATCTTATCCTTCTCAATCTTCAAGTATCGTGGCAAGTTGGGGTTATCCTTATCATGCACGGCCCACGGGGTATCGATTTGAATCAAACCAGCATAGAACTTCGTTAAGCGTTCTATCAGTGGCAGATTGCGCGTCGCATAATAATTTTTACTCTTGGGATAACGATGCACACTAAACCCGTGGTTATTCGCCCACTTCTTAATAAGCTTCGTATTAGCTGCCGTGTGGGCGGACGTAACCGACTTGTCCGTCTTCTCAACCTTAGCGACTAATGACTTGGTATCTAGATACTCGATGTAATTCATCTTGTCATACGCGTTGTTTTTATAATCGACTAGCTTGTCAGGCTGCGCGTTCAGCTTACTGATCATCGTGTCTGATTTGAAAATATCACGACGGGGTACCAATGAATAAATGATAATGAATGTGAGGGTCGTCACTAGAAAGATACTCACCAGTGAACGAATGACCCGAAATAACAAGTATTTCTTCATGCATAACTCCTCCCCGTGTATAGAAAAAAGGCTAGTTACGCGCTAGCCTTTCTTCTATAAACGTAAAAACTATTAGTTGGTTTCGTCAGCTTTAGCGATTTTAGCTCGCTTGGCTTCCCAAGCGGTCTTGGCTTTGTTATATTGTGCCTTCGTTACGGCCGTCTTTTGGACCTTCATGTACTTGAAGCGTGCGGAGCCCAACCCAGATTGTGCGTATGGTTTCGTGTATGGCACAACCTTCGTTACGGATGGCGAACCACCAAGTGAGTAGACTGGAATCTGAATCCCGCTATTCGTTAGCCAAGCTTCGGCCTTGGCAAATGCCTTGTACCGTGCATTGGTATTCTGAGTAATTGCCTCAGCCTTATCTAGCAGTTTTTCATATTCATCCAACCCAGTTGCCTTGATGGCGGCAGTGTTGGAAGCACTCTTGCTGGTACTTGGATCAAGTCCCAACGTATGGAGGTTAGAACCAGAAGCCGGGTTATAGATTTCCAAGTAGGTCGATGGATCATCATAATCTGGTGACCAGCCAGATGCATTACTGATATCGTAATCACTCGCCTTACCAGTCGTTGCATAGTAGGTAATGGCATTGAATTTATCATCGCTCAACAATTGAAGGTCAATCGTGACGTTCTTCTTGCCTAACGTTGCTTCAACTGATTTCTTAAACGACTTAGCTTCATTCAAGTTGATCGTTGACTTCTCATCAACTGGTAAATCAAGGTGAATCGTCCCAGTAACGCCTTCAGACTTCAACGTCTTGAGCGCTTTAGCAAGGTATTCCTTCGCTTTGGCTGGTTTGTAAGTCCCATCCTGTGCATCTGCTAAGTTCACATTGCTAAAGGCCGTCGAAGCGAGGTCCTTCTTGACCTGGGTCCCGAAATTCTTACCATTGATCGTGACAAACGACGGTGGCGTAAATTCATTACGAAGCGCCTTAGTTGCCCCTGCTTTACCATTAAGTTGTGCGGTGTAGTCGGTCTTATTAAAGGCAAACTGAACGGCTAACCGGAAATCACGATTTAAAATTGCTTTGCGCGTATTGGACTTCTGCTTTGAAGTCGTCTTCGATGTTTGCGTATATGATTGCCGGTTCAGATTAAAGGTGAAGTTATATGTCGACGCATCCTGATCTGACCAAATGATATTGTTTTTGCTTTCTTTGACAACATCTTTATAACCAGCAGAACTTGGGTAGACCCGTGCGGCACTATAGTCGCCGTTCTTGAATGACTTGTAGAGACCATCAGGATTACTCCCGTCGTTATAAGTCAATTTAACCGTCTTCAAGTAGACATGCTTCTTGTCCCAATAACTCGCATTCTTAGTGAATTCGATCACTGACTTAGACGTAAAGTTCGACAAGACATACGGCCCGTTGTAGAGAATTCCGTCCGCAGAAGCCTTCCCAAAGTTCTTGCCCTTTTGTGCTAGGAACTTCGCGTTGACTGGGAACATGACCCCGTATGTTAATTTCGAGTTCCAATAACTTTCTGGTTTGTTCAACGTGTATTGGACCGTATAATCGTTGACTGCTTTAACCCCAACAGTCGAAAAGTCCTTGGTCTTACCATTGACATAAGCATCCAAGCCTTTGATACTGTCTTGAACAACATATAGCGTCTCAGACTTAGCTGCCACCGCGTGCTTTAACCCGGTCACAAAGTCCTGCGCCTTAACTGTTGCATAGGGATTTCCTTCACTATCAACCCACTTGACACCTTTACGGAGGTGATATGTATACGTCTTACCATCTTTACTTACTGACCATGACTTTGCCAGCGCACCTTTTAATTGGCCGTAAGAATTACGTTCCAACAACCCGTCCTCAAAGTTTGAATAGATATCGCTATTCGTCGCTCGTGACGAAACGGTATAATCAAAATTATCTGGATCAGCCGTATAAACATAACTATAGCTCGATGCTAAGTTGCTGCTACTACTTGAACTAGATTTCTGAGAACCACAACCCGCTAAAAGTAATACCCCTGCCAAAAAAGTCACAGCAAGCCAACTCTTTTTTCCTTTCATAGATCCATCTCCTTAACTGCTAATCAGCTGTGTTTTAATAATAATATAATATACGCTATATTTCAACATCTAATTTTAATCTTAATTTAATTATTTTCGTGAGGTAGCAAACGCTGATTTGACGTTAATTATCGATACACAAGGCTATCTTTATGATAATTATATTGATAAATCGATGAGTTATGTCCGCCGTATAATGAGAGGTTCTCACATAAACTAGTTATAGCATATGGGATATCCATTAAAACGGAAGCAGTGGTTGACCACTGAATTTTAGGTGGCTGGTCCTTCAGGCAAACTTTTAGGCGATGTTGACGCCGCTGTATGGCATTTAATTACGGGGAGATTATTGAATATGATTCACTAAATTCAACGAACGCTAATCTTGAATTTAGTCGATAAAATTACCCTCGCTTAGCATTCAAGACTTTACTAACTCAGAAAACTAGAGAAAGTTCTGAGAAATTCCGTGAAGTTGCTGATTCGAAATGAGTAAGGAAGTTTAGCGATTGTTAGAACCCAGTCTGGCTCGAACATGTTTCGGCAATATCGCGGGCAACGCGAAAGACCAGTATTTAAGACGCGGGTTGTCGGCTTAAATCTGTATCCACCATTAAGCTTGTATGTTTCCAGCCATTGCACAGAATGCCTGGAAGCCGGAGTAGGATGAGCCCATCGCTGCATGTTCCCGGTGACTCGCACTGTTTCCAGCGGTTCACAGCTGGCTGCTTTTGAACTTAATAATTAGCACGTCTTCATTCCTTAGCGCTGAATAGCAACGCGCACAAAGCGTATCGCAGAGACGTAACCCCAAAAATCCACCTCAACTTCCCGCACGCAAAAAAGCGCCACCGACCAGTAAAAAGCCAGTCAGTGGCGCCTCATCTATCAAAATAAGTGGTTAATCGAAATAGTTAATGCCAATGGCAGCTTGCATTTCACGCCACGTTTGGTCTGCGACCACGTTGGCTTTGGCAGTGCCATCTTTCAAAATCTGTAAGACTTGCGCTGGGTCAGCTTCATAAATGGCGCGGCGTTCCCGAATTGGCCGGAGTACGCCATCAAGCACGTCCATCAAGTAACGTTTGATTTTAACATCTCCAAGGCCACCGTGTTGGTATTGGGCCTTCAAGTCAGCGACCTTCGCCTTGTCTTCATCGAAAATATCGAGGTAAGTGAAGACGACGTTGCCTTCGACCTTACCAGGATCTTCAATATGGATGTGGTCTGGGTCGGTGTACATCGACATCACTTTCTGCTTCAACGTATCCGCGTCGTCAGAGAGGTAGATGGCGTTGCCGAGCGATTTACTCATCTTGGCATTGCCATCGAGCCCTGGGATACGACCCAAGCCCTTTGGTGGGAAGTAGCCTTCAGGTTCGACCAGTGTGTCCGTTTGATAAGTTTTGTTGAAACTCCGGACGATTTCACGAGTTTGTTCCAACATCGGTTCTTGGTCATCGCCAACTGGAACCGTCGTGGCCTTGAACGCCGTAATATCAGCGGCTTGGCTGACTGGGTAGACGAAGAAGCCGGCTGGAACACTTTCGCCAAACGCCTTCTGCTTGATTTCCGTCTTAACGGTTGGATTGCGGTTCAACCGCGCAACGGTGACCAAGTTTAGGTATTGGTTCATCATATCCGTCAACGCTGGGATTTGAGATTGGACCAGAATCGTTGACTTGTCTGGATCAATACCGACTGCCAGATAATCCATCGCGACTTGTAACAAACTCTTGCGAATCTTTTCAGGGTCATGCGCGTTATCCGTTAATGCCTGGTTATCCGCAATCATAATGTATGATTCGTAGTCGCCAGAGTTCTGTAAGGCGACCCGGTTACGCAATGAGCCGACATAGTGTCCAATATGCAGCTTACCGGTTGGCCGGTCCCCCGTTAAAATTACTTTTTTTGTCATGTTCGTTCTTCCTTTCTATTGGCACGAAAAAAGCGCCCAAATTAACTCATTATTCGTTAATTAGGACGCATCACCGTGGTACCACCTAAATTGCAGAGACTTGTCTCTACCACTCATTGACCGATAAGGGCGGCGGCCCCGGCGTTCACCGAATCTCCAAAAAGCCATTTCATTAGTCCCTTCTAGCTCTCAGCCTCAACTAGATCTCTGTCATTGGACGCCTTACTGTTCTTTTCTTCAACGATTAATTAAGTCTAGTGTACTGGTTCTACTGAACCGTGTCAAAAATAATTAAAACGGGGCCCCGACAAGTTGGGTCGACTCGAGCACTTGTAAAAAAGCACGCCACTTACAATTCGCAAGAACGGCCTAGCAAAACGCGCCTTGTCACTAATCATCATTGCGACTGACGGTTAGTAAAGTTCCGGTCGGCGGTCTTCGAAGACGGGAATCTGGCCGCGAACGCGTTCGACTTGGGCCAAGTCCAAGGTCGCCGTAATCAACTGCGGATGGGCGCCACCAATCGCTAACAAATCCCCTAGTGGATCGATCACTAATGATTGCCCGCCAAACTGATTGTCTGGATCACTGCCGACCCGATTGACGGCAACGACAAACGCTTGGTTCTCAATCGCCCGCGCTTGGAGCAATAGCCGCCACTGCATCTGGCGTTGCGTTGGCCACTCGGCACTCACAAAAATCACCCGGGGGCCTTGCGCCGCTTGTTTGCGTAACCATTCTGGAAACCGGATATCGTAACAGATGACGCCCATCGCCGCGACATCGTCCAGTTCAAAAACATTTTCGGTCGCGCCAGCGGTAATATAGCGGTCTTCCGCCATTAAGCCAAACCGGTGGACCTTGTCATACTGACTCACCAGTTGGCCGTGCCGATCGATGACCAACATTTCATTGTAATAATGACCGTCGCGTGCGACTGCGACCGAGCCGCCAACAATGTTGACGCGAAATTGGCGGGCCAACTTACTGAGTAATTGTCGCGTCCGCTGACCATCGTCATCCGCCACAACGTTTAGCCGCGTTAACGCATACCCCGTATTCCACATTTCTGGTAGCACGATCACATCTACCGTTTGTTCCGCTGCCCGTTGAATCGCGACTTCGACCTGCTGGTAATTCGCATCTGGATCGCCGAATTGAATATCAAGTTGTGCTAGTGCGACACGCATTTGCTCCACCTACTTTTATTAGAATGATTAAAAACATATTAGAATAAATAGGAATACATTGCAAGTTTCGCGTCAGTAATCGTTCGGCCGCCGAACAAGTTCTAACACCGTGCATCCAACCGCAATTATTATGGTCTTTTGCAGGCGCTTTGATTGACATGCCTGCCAAACCCGCCTAGAATTGTTCAAGCGATTTAATGGATTTTAAGACGGGAGGCCCTCGACGTGGCAACATCAGATCAAGAACAACAACACGAGCAACAGCGGGTTGATCGAGTTATCGAGCAAGTTAAGGAACGGGCAAAACAGACCGACCACTTGTTGGAAAAGGCCCATCACGAAACTGATGTCATTCAGAAAAACTATGGTGATAATAATTCCGTCAACACGTTTGAAGTCGATGACCGTATCGAAACGAACGCGGAACTGCAACAACAAAAGCAAATGGTCGAACGAGCAGTCGAATCTGAAGCTATCTTGAAGCGGCAAGTCGGCGTGCTCAAGGACCTCAGTAATTCACCCTACTTCGGTCGGATCGATATTCAAGACAGCCCCGATGAGGACGCGGAACGCTTATATATCGGGACCGCCTCGTTTGTAGATGCTGAACAGAACTTCCTGGTCTACGACTGGCGCGCCCCAATTTCATCCGTCTACTACAATGGAACGCTCGGGCAGGTTCAGTATCAGACACCAGCCGGACAACAAACGACCGAACTGGTCAAAAAGCGCCAATTTCAAATCAATCACGGCGAGATCAAAAACATGTTCGATACCAACGAGACTGTCGGCGATGAAATCTTGCAGGCGGTCTTGGGTGAACAAAATGATGCGTATATGCAAAACATCGTCGCAACCATCCAGAAAGAACAAAATGATATTATTCGCGACACGACCAGCGACTTACTAGTGGTCCAAGGTGTCGCGGGCTCGGGAAAGACCTCGGCAATTTTGCAGCGCATCGCTTTTCTACTCTACCATTCCCGGGCGTCACTGGAAGCTGACCAGATGGTGCTTTTCTCACCGAACCGCTTATTCAGTCACTATATCTCTGAAGTGTTGCCTAGTCTCGGGGAGCGCAACATGCGGCAAGTGACCCTCTCGGAATTTCTCAGCGCCCGTTTTCAAGGCCTGACTGTCGAGAGCCTCTTCGAACGCTACGAAAGTGACCGGCAAAATACGCAATTGACGCCGGCCATTCGGGACTTCCAGGAAAGTGCCGACTTCATGCGCCAAGTCGATGACTACTGTCACCAGTTACCTGCCGACCAATTGCGCTTCACGAACATCGTCTTCAACGGCGAGGTGTTCTTCGCCAAAGAAGTGATTACCAAAATCGCGGCAGCTCTTCCTAAAGCGATGCAACCGGCTGACCGCTTCCTCGCCATCAAGAATACGCTGATCAAACGGTTAAAACACCGCATCGATGACGAGGCTCAAGCCGACTGGGTCAACGATATTATCGACCAATTAAGCGACGAAGCCTATCACGACTTGCTGGGCAACAAGCGCCGCGGGGATTTCCAATCGCTCGACGATGAAGTCTTTTATATTGGTAAACAAATCGTGACCAAGCGGCTCCGGCAAGTATACGACGCCATCTATAACGGCTATTTCTTAGACACTTATGAACAATATAATGATTTCTTAGCCCAAGTCGACCGTCCTAATGACATTCCCGCCGCACAGTGGGAGCAACGCATCAAGGCTTACCAAGCCGCCGTGGAATACCACCGCATTGCACTGGTCGACTGTGCGCCGCTGTTATTACTGCGCGACGTTTTAACCGGTAGTGGTCAGAATCGGCGGATGCAGTACATCTTCGTCGATGAAATGCAAGATTATTCATTGGCTCAGTTGCTCTACATTAAGCACGCCTTTCCACTGGCTAAGTTCACCCTGTTAGGTGACAGTGAACAAGCCTTATTCAAAGGTATCGAGTTGCCGCAGCAATTGCTGGAACGACTCAAGGCGGCATTTAACGTGCGTCGAGCAAACTTGATTACCTTGAATAAAAGCTACCGTTCGACTGAACAGATCACGAACTTTGCCAAAGCGCTATTACCCGACGGTGACCAGATCCAGGCGTTTACGCGTAAGGGTGACTTGCCAAAAGTCATGATTCGCTATGGTGAAGATGCAGCGCTTAGCAGTCTGCGTAGCGAAGTTGACCATCAACTTCAAACGACGCATACAGTCGCTGTCCTCACTAAGGACCTTGCGGAAAGTAAGCAAGTCTACCAATATCTGAAGCATCATACGGTAACGACGCTAATGACCGATAGCGACCGCACCATGCCGCAGGGGGTCATCGTCATGCCAATCTACCTGGCGAAGGGGCTAGAATTTGACGCGGTCGTTGCTTACGATGTCTCCGCGGCTAATTACCCGGATGCTAATTCAATCGGGATTCTTTACACGATTGCGTCCCGCGCAATGCATCATTTGACGCTACTCAGCATCGGAGACGTCTCACCGCTGATTGCCCAACTGGACCCGACGCTATTTACCATTGAACATCAAGTACGCGTGTAACTTAGTAAAATCATGATACTCAAAAATGACATTTAACCGGCCCACTTGGCTTGTGTTAAATGTCATTTTTTTCGTCTGACGACTATTGATTAGGTTGCTGCGGATAGTGGGGACTCAGTTATGCATGCTTGTCCACCTGTGTATAACTAATAGGCTGTGTTTTATCCACAAGTGGGTATCTTAAGTGCAGCCGTATCCGGCAATTAGATAGTGCGCTGCGTCTATGACTGGTACTAGCGGCGGTCGCGGGTCAGATTAATTAACTTGATATTGTTTGATTTGCGCATAGGCCGCACTATTGCGTTGCTTTAGCTTACGTATTTCAATGTCATTTTGAATCGCTAGAAAATACTGGTCTGATACCCCGAAGAACCGGCCTAATCGCAATGAGGTATCTGCAGTAATTTGTCGACGGTCATGTAACAAATCTTGGATTCGTGAAGTAGGCACCCCAATCTGCTTGGCCAAAAAATACGCAGAAATCTGCAACGGCGCCATAAATTCTTCTTCGAGGATTTCACTAATCTTAGGTGTTGGCATCTCAGTCATAGCTTTTAATCTCCTATCCACGATGGTAATCTACAATCTCAACATCATAAAACTCATTGCCATTCTGAATCGTAAAGCAAATTCGATATTGGTTATTAATTCGAATACTGTACTGTCCCAGCCGATCTTGTGATAGCTTCTCTAAATGATTTGCGGGTGGCATTCTCAAATCATTAATCGTTTCAGCATGGTCAATCATTAGCAACTTACCTAGTGCCACACGTTGCATGTTCCGTGGTTATGTTTAAACTGGAAAACCTTTTAAGTAGGCTGATTCGTGCACGCCTTAATCCAATGAATTTAATTGTTCACTTAATCGTACCTTAGTCCAGATTGTACCTGTATTGCGGCCATGTCTCAATTATAGTGTCATCTAGATTTCAATCACACTTCATTTGGACAAATAAAGGAGCCCCTCATCCACTATCCAACCACAAGTTCTGATTATCCCCATTAACCTGAACTTTTCACCTTACCCAACGAATTATCCCCACTCAATGTTAATAACTACGCTGCCGTGAACCGATTGCCTGTCTCAACATCCGCCGAAACCAGTTATTGAATAAATATGCACCATATTTACGCTCAATGAATAACTCACAGCCGCGATTACATTGTCAACTAACCCAATCCAGCCAAGTTATCCCCTGTGGATAAATATTTTTTGCTGTTTTATCCACATCTTAACCGATGACTGCAAGCAGAGATGCACCCAATACCATCTATGGCCAAACTGACTGGGCTCACAATAATCAGTTGTTATCCAATAATTTATCTTTATAATAATCAAACCAAGTGACCTTACCAGTAATAATTGCTGTCTGGCCAATCATCCCGTAGCGCAGTAATTGTGCTTGCTTAGAACTAATCGGAACGGCCGCCGTCACTTCATAAAAAGTTGCTTTACTTTCTTCAACTGGTGAGACTCCAATCTTTTTAACCACGCCATCAAGAATAATTGGCTTCGGGACATTCCGAGTAACTTTGAACCTGATTGCCTGGTTCACCTTGACAGAGGAAATATCCGCGGTCGAGATATAAAGCTTGACGTTGACCCGTCGCTGCTGCTTGATTATCGGCAATATTTTAGCAATTTCAGCTCCTGAATTGACGTACTTTGCACCACGATAATTGTCTGCAACGTGTAAAACACCCGTCTTCGTCGCTTTGATTGTATATGACTTTGATTGGGTCGTTAAACTATCAATATCTGCTTTAACTGCTCGCAAATTTTGTTCGGCCTTCATTCTTTTCTCAGCGACAACATTTAACTGATCAGTCTTTAAAATTGCTAGCTTGGCATTATTAGTTTCAACACTGTACTTCGTATCATCAAAATCTTGCAACTCTTCCAACTGTACTTTGGCCGAAGAGAGTGAATCCTGAAGCGCATCAATCTGTTGCTGAATATCTGCCATTGTGGAAGACTTTATTTCACTTTTTTCATTTGAACTACTTGCATCTTTCAACTTAGCCGAATATTCAGTATAAAGATAGGCATATTTAGCACTTTTATCATATTTGCCACCATTAGCTACCGTATTATATAGAGTTTGATAGGCGGATAAATTAGCCTTGGTATTCGAAACCACTTGTTGAGCCGTCTTGGTTAACGTTGCCTTCTTGCTGCTGGAAGCACTTGATTTCGCCTCCAGCATACTATTTTCAGTTAAATATACTTGTCGTTGTTTCAGGTAACTTTGCAGTAACTCGCGATATCCAAATTCATCCGTGGCTTGAAAAACATCACTATTCGAATTGATACCATCTTTTAAGCTATCCAAGGCCGTTATTTGGCGTTGCAATTGTCGCTTGTTGACATTATCCTCACGTAACTTATTGCGATTGAAAACGTTAGTGTACACCAATAGTTTTTGCCCTTTTTTCACTCGTGCGCCTTCAACTAGATAATTCTTTTTAATGGCGCTATTAACAGTCGCCTGAATTACTGGAACTGTTCCAGTCGGCTGAACTGTTCCTGTACCGTTAATGACAATCTCACGCTTAGCTACGAATGAAAATAAGATTGTTCCAACTAACAATAGCGTCACTGGAATAATCAATAATGTCGAAAAGTTTTGAAACCGAATAGTATAGAATTCGCCACTTTCTAGCAGTTCTTTTTTCATTATTCAGTTTCCCCCTCAGCTATTAATTAAATCATAGTAGTAACCATGTTCGCCCAACAATGCCGCATGCGTTCCTTCTTCAACGACCTGGCCATCATGTAAAACGATGATATGATTGGTCCGTTTGGCAATTGACAACCGATGGGCAATAAATATAATCGTTTTATCGGTCATTGCCACTAGATTATCTATCAATCTTTTTTCGGTAATCGCATCCAAGCCGCTTGTTGATTCATCAAATATTAAGACTTGGGCTGGAGATAATAACGCTCTCGCAATCGTTAATCGCTGACGCTGACCACCAGATAAAGTATTACCATTTTCATCCAACTTAGTTTGATACTGCATCGACATCTTATTGATATCGGTATCAATCAACGCCAACTGGCAAGCATTCGTAATATCATCCTGAGTCACACCATCGCGATTTCCCAATCTTATATTTTCTTCGATAGTTCCCGAGAAAATATAAGGTTCCTGTGGAATGTAGTTAATATGAGTACGCAGCGTATGTTTATCGATATTTTTGACGTTGAAGCCATTCAGCATGACATCACCATTATTTGGCTGATAGAAATCTATAAGTAGTTTGACCAATGTAGACTTTCCTGAGCCGCTCATCCCAACAATCGCTACCTTATCCTGTTGTTGGATTGTCAAATTAATATCATCTAAAACATTTTCACCATAACCATACCGATAGCTGACATTTTGGATCTTAATATCACCATTTAATTGACTTTCATTATGAATTGGCCGTGATTCTTCAAATTCACTGGCAACCAAATAAACTTCATTCAGTCGATTATTAGCTACTTTGGCACTTTGTAACTTAGTCTGTAGATTAATAATATTTTGCAATGGATTCACAAAGTAAGCTAGCAATGCGTTATATGTCATAAGTTCCCCAACCGACAACTGATTATGAATAACCAAATTAGCTCCTACCCAGAGAACGACTACTTCCAAGACTAGCTGAATAAATAATTTTAGTGATTGTTGCAGCGTGTCCGCTTTCAGATATGCTAAGCTTTTGCGTAAATAGTCAACAAACTCTGAATCGATTTTTTGATAACGTTCTGTCTCGCCATTCAAAGCCTTAACCGTTTCAATGCCATGCAAATCTTCAATTATAGCTGAGCTCAAGATTGCATTGCTTTCCATTTCCTTTTGATTAAGACGCTCAAAAGATTTATTAAACGCTAAAATAACAATTGCATAAACGGGTAGTGATAGCAGTGTAATCCAAAAAAGCGTCATATTTTGAATTACCAAAATTACACCCATAATGACGACAATGCTTACATCTAAGAATAGTGAGACAATCGTACTGGCTAAAGCATCAATAATCTTACTAGCATCGGTAAACCGAGATACAATCTCCCCTGTTCGTCGCGTAGCAAAAAAACTCATTGGCAACTCAAAGACATGTCTAATATAGCCAAGAATTATTTCAATGGATAACCGCTGCCCTAAAACCGCTAACAGAAAGTTCTGAGCGTAGGTGAAAATGGCTTGAAAAGTATAAAAAATGATCAATCCAAGTGCAACCATCGCCAATGTACTGTGCATATTGTTGGGAATATAAGTATCAATCACTGCCTGTAAGAAATAAGAACCACAGATGCTAATAATGGTAATTAAAACGGCAGCCAAGACAATATTAATCACCAATCGACGTTGCTTTAATAAGCTTGGAACAAAGCCCCATAGCGATCCTTTATCTTGCTTAACAGGTTTGTACTCTGACTTTGGTGCAAAGAACAGTGCTACTCCTGACCATTCCTTTTCAAATCGTTCTCTGGGCATGTTAATAACCGCAACTGTTGGATCTGGATCAGCAATCACAACATGTGTTTTAGAGGCCTTCACAACGACATAAAAATGCTGTAAATCACCATTTTTAGTGACATGCACAATAAATGGTAAGGGTAGATCTTGCAACTCAAAAAGGCTCATATCTGCCTGAATTGCTTTGGTTTCAAAGCCTAACTTTTCGGCCGTTTTCACTAATCCTAATGCCGTAGTCCCTTCCAGACTCGTTTTAGCAATATTTCTTAGATAAGCCAAAGATGTTGTTGAACCATAATTCTTTAAAATCATTGCTAAAGCTGCGACACCACAATCCATCTCGTCAACTTGAGCAACATAGTTTCTCCAGCGCATTATTCACACTCCTTGCTTATTATACAGGCATACTTAGTCTACTTAATGTCCATCTTCCATTACTGTAAACAGGTGATTTTATAAATTGTGTATTTGATTTCATCTAAAGAACTAAATAAACATAAGATTAATAATCGTCACTAACCAATTGACCGTCATATGACTTAACATCGGCATACTCAAATTTTTTGTCTTTATGAGTAACCAAGAAAAACCGCATCCAACAACAAACATTCCCAATGCACTTTCTATTTGATAACCATGTCCAAAAGCAAATAATAAATTCGTAAGCATGATTGCTAAAACACCTGGCAAGGCCTCACGTAAAACACCTTGAATAATTCCTCGAAATAATAGCTCCTCTAGTATTGGACTAACAACATTGCTACAAATCAGTGTTAACATACCTAGTGGACTATGGATTAAATGAATAATCTCATAATTTTCTGACTCTGCACTCGTCGAGAAAATCAATGAAATTAACATTTCAAAACTCACTACCGCAACAGCAACTACAATCGCTTGTACAATCATTGATGATTTTAGCTCATAGAATAATTTGTAAGAAGATGTCACTTTTCTATAAGTCATGAAGAGTATAATCCAAACCGCTACAGACAATGCTAAAAAGGAAACCCAATGTTTCCATACAGTGATATTGCTTTGTGTCTCTCCCCACCAACCCCAGTACCCATCCGCTAGAGTAGGTATCTGAACTACAACAAAAAGCATTAACCCTATGAACACATTTCTAATCCATCTTCCTGCTTTTATTATCACTAATATTTTCCTCCCCATTTTTAAAAAAAGAGCGCAACTTTGCGCTCCCATTCTTGCTAATTTAATCGTTTCTTGCGGCTTTTCCGTTTTTGACCTGTGATTCCATCAGTGAATCCCCAAATTGTATCCCGAAGCTGTGACCAAGACGGAATCGGAAGTTTACTCTTCCCACCACTAATGTTTTTTAAATCAGTACTACTTAAATATTTAATCATAATATTTTATCCCCTACCCTGCAAAAATCAACCCATATCGCTTATACAATTTTTTTTCAAACTTTAGAGCCTTGTTAACAGTATGTCCAATACCCCATGAAAAATTATAATCAGCCTGAGAGCCACCAAATACTGTTTTCATTTCATTGCCCTTTAAGCTTTCATAGGAATTTAAGCTTTCTAAGTTATTCACGAACCCCACCTCCTTCATGATTACGATTTTAACTCATTAATCTCTATTTTTAGCTAAAAAAATATTAACGTATGTTTTTCCCAGTTAATCGTTGCACGTACTTATACAGTAATGCATTTTCAAGAAGCCAATGCTGTCTGTTGACCGGCACAATATCTCGGCTTTATATCAATAAAATACAACAGGTGATTTCCGTAACAATCCAAACAGTGAATGAAACTTAGGACACACCAAGCTAGCAGATTTCACTTAATATTTTCGAGTTGCAACGAATGTCATACCTCAACGTTGATTTGAAAATATGTTCACAAAGATTATAAATCTAGGATCTATCTCAAAACTAGAAATTCAGGTATAATCTGAGAAAAACGAATCGAGATCTTCTGATGCCGATATCTAATCGCTATGGTCCTTATAAGACTGTGTATGTCGCTTCCGGAATTGGGATTGTTCAAACGGATTCTTGGCAAATTGGTTATCGACCTCGATATGGAAAAACCTGAGATTGGATTCAACAATTGTTCGAGCACATCAGAAGGCCACTGGTGCAAAGGCACCGGATATTTGGACGAAAATCAAGCTATTGGGGTATGTCGAGGTGGCCGGCCGAAACAACCAAGATTCACGCACTCGTTGATGGGTCAGAAAATCCACTTGGCTTTCGCCTAACAAGTGGCTAGCCAGTTATTGGAAGACATCGATATTTCTCAGTCAAATCTTATTGCTGATAAATCCTATAGCACCGCGAAGCTCCGCCAGTATATTGAAACTAAAGAAGGTACCCATGTCACATCTGCCAAAAGAAAATGTCAAGAACAAGTGAGCTTGTGACTATCACGTTTATTTCAAGCGTCATTTAATTGAGAATTTCTTCAATCAGTTGAAGAACTATTGCAGAATTGCAACTCGTTACGATAAGGTCCATCCATGTTTTTCTGGATTCGGTCTAAGCTGCTTCAATTTTCATCTTACTTAAGTAGTTTTGATACATGCCCTATTGATTCAACCTATCACTTACCCGTTACGACGTTAATCTTTCATTCTTATACTTTAATATTTTTTTCGACAATCTTTCAAAAGATCATATTATAATTAACTCAATTCAAGAGACCTAATTCATTTTAGCAGGGGGCTATTAATTATGAAGAATTTTAAGAAGCTATCTACATTAGAGTTAGAATCTGTTACTGGGGGATCGGCAAAGTCGATTTATAGTATTGTCACCGGTGGAATCAGTATTATCAGTGAAGCTTGGAAGACAGCCAAAAAGGATTATAAGCGTTGGGGCTAATTACGGAGGAATAATAATGGATAATAAGTTAAAGCAGTTTCAAATCATGAATAAAAAAAGTTTGACAAATGTCACTGGAGGCGGCGTTGGAGAATTGTTTGGTCACGCAGTTTATTTTATGGGACGCGGACTTCGAGAAAATGGCAAAGCACTGAACAAGGCATTAACTAAGCATTAAGCATCAATCAGCACAAAGTGTCGAATTTCATATGATGGTCTCTTGAAGATTCAAGTGTCGAAATTTCGGCACTTTTTTAATTTATTAGTTACATCATAAACTAATAAACACGTATTAACGTTAAAAGTGTATTTTTTTACTTTCATAATTTTTCAAACAAAATTTAAAAAAATATACTACAATGGATTTGTTTCAAATAACAACACATAAGGGGGAAGCACTTATGCTCAAGTTTGATAAATTACAATATTCTAATTTGTCTCAAAAAAAGCTCACCGCAGTATCTGGTGGTTTTAATCGCAGTGGCTACAACTTTGGGAAGAATGTTCGGCATGTTTGTGACGCAATCAGTTCGGCTTTAGGTGTTCGTAGTGTTTGGAAAAGTATTCGGTAGTTTTCTTAGGAGGCAAACAATTATGGAGAAATTTCTAGTTTTACATGATAATGAACTAAACACTATCTCTGGTGGAGTTTTTCATGCTTATAGCGCACGTGGGGTTCGAAACAATTATAAAAGCGCTGTCGGGCCTGCTGATTGGGTTATTAGTGCTGTCAGAGGGTTCATCCATGGATAATTCAGGATATAGGGCGTAAGGATCACAGATGGAGCGCAACTTACGACTGAGTCTGTAGTGCTCAGTCGTTTTTTAGTTATTAAGAGGAGGCAAACACAGCCATGCTATTTATCAAAGTCGCAATCACAGTCGCTTACTACCTAATCATGCTTTTCTTAATGACTCCTTTGACAGCTGTCTTGGGCATGCAAGCTGGCCCAGTCCAGGTGATCGTTACGGAGTCGCTGATGTTGCTCGCTGTACTCATCCTGAATCGGTTGTACATCAAACAGCACATTCGCTTAGTGCCCACTAACACCATGTCAGAATTTAAAAAAAACGGGGTGCCTTTAGGGCTAACGATAATCGTTCTGCTTATTTTCTTTCGAAATCATCTGAATCAATTTTTAATTTCATCACTGCTTTCATTAATTGTCGCGATAACTGAAGAATACACGTTTCGCGGCATGATATTTACGACACTTCTATCGCGATGCCTTAAACAGTTCACCACCATGCGCGCCACCATCGCTGCAATGATTGCTGCGGCTCTTATCTTTGCCGCAATGCATTTGACCAACCTGTTATCCCAACCCGTGTGGTCAGTACTCTGCCAAGTACTCTACGTGATTGGGATTGGTCTGTTACTTGCCGCAATCTATTTAACAACTGGCAACTTATTGGGCGCAATTGGTGTCCATTGGTTGATTGATTTCTCTAGTTTCTATTCTCAAGGCGTTAGTTCAGCCCCAAGTGTAATCAACGGGCCCGTAGAAGCACTGCTAAAGGGCCTCTTTTTAGATGCGCTATTTATTGGCATTGCCACGTTTATGTTAATCTCTAAGCGCTGGAAGTTACTAAGCACCTTAAACAGCGACAAATAGAATTGACGAATAATCATAGTCCATATAACGTCCGCAGAAAATATCATCAATCATTTACCACTGCTTACCTCATCTATCTCACTTGTTGGCATATTACAAAAGTCTGAGGTTTCCTGTCATTTTGTAATGATAGAAAGTCTCAGACTTTTTCTATAAATAAACCAGACCACTAATTTATTTTCAAAGCTGGTCTTTCAAAATTTTATTTAATTCTCGCGATTTTCTAAACGAAACCTTGCATCTAATACCAGCATCAAGCAATAGTTCCTTGTTTCTCGAGTCATAGCTTTGTATGTGATGTAAGTTGACCAACGAACTCTTATCACATCGAAAAAGGCTGGGATATTTTTCTTCAAGAGCATTCAAGTTTCCAGGAAACTCAGCAGTTTTATGGAGAGCTTGTAGTTGAACATTTCCTGGACGTAACTTACACGTACTTAACAATATCACATCATCCAGTGCAAATGAAAAATATCGTGCCCCGAGCTTATAGTTGAAAACATCTTCACGCTGATCATCAGCTGTTTTTAACTCATCCTGAACCACATTAATATCCTTTACAATTCTTTGCTCAATCAAGTCAGGAGACTGATCTTTTAAAATGTAGTCTAACGGCGCAATTCGCCGCTCTAGGGTAACAAATGATAATTCATCGTGTGTGGTGATAAAAACAATCTTAGCTAATGGTAATCTAGTTCGGACTTGAGTAGCTAATTCCAGACCAGCCTGTTTGTTCTCCCCGATTTCCATATCTAAAAAAAATAAACCATTTTTTTGATCCAAACTGGTTAGAATTGCTTTTTGATCATCTGTTACAGTTCTAAGTTCCATCGCAAATTCATTAATCATAATTGTTTTATTAATAATTTCACGGTAGGAATTTCTTTGCTCAACGTTATCCTCAAATAAATAAATTGGAAACAATTAATCTTCCTCCAAAATTGTCAATGTTATAATAATCCGGTCATTTTTGCTGTCAACATCTAGAAAAAAGTTTGTTTGCTTATCCACCAACTGTTGCACATTTGATAGACCGAAGCCACGTTGTCCTCCCTTAGTAGACACGCCCAATTCAAACATCTTATTTGCATCAATTTTTCCATGAGTTGGGTTTCTTACCGAAATCTCCTTCGTCCCATTCAACGAATTAAAGGCACAGACTATCTCCTTATCGTGAGTGGACTGAGTCGCATCAATTGCATTATCCAATAAATTACCAACAATCCGAACAACATCTACTAAATTATGCTTAATACTGATCCAGTTCAATCCCCAGTTCAATTCCTTTAGCTTGAGCATCAAAAAATTTTTGTACGATCAATCCACGTAGTGTTTCGTTCCCAATATGCTGTATTCTGACTATTTTACCGCTATCTAATGATGTATCTACGGCCTTTTGTGCTATTAACTCTTTGATATACTCTGTTTGTTCAAGCGAACTACCACTTGCCAAAGAATCTCGTAACGACAGCATAACATTCTTATAATCATGTTTGAATTTCCTTAGCTCAAGATATTGTTTTTCAACACTCTTCATGTATTCATTGAGCTGTATATTTTGCTTGGCTTGATAATCTGTCTCTTGCTTTTTAGTATAAGAGCTAATAAAAAAGAACATTTGCCATACCATCATAAGCATCATAATGAAAAAAGCCAAAATTAATGGTACTTGAATAACTGCAGTTACCCGCTCAAACAAGCTTATTATCATAATACCTTCGATTGCTATAAACAAAATTGACAACATACCAAAGATATGTTTTTCCAGCGCTACATACTGGAGTTTATCAATCATTATGTTAATAGTAGAAGAGCATTTTTTCATCAGAATGATTATCGAAAGATTAACTAGTATCGTCAAAGCCAAGTAGCATAATAGGATAACATGTCCATAATAATCCGATTTATAATTGCTGTTAACACCGTAAATGCCAAGTATTAACCATTTGGAAACAAGCACTAGAATATTAGAAATTACAATCTGTATATCTACAATAAGTATCATTATGCTTGATCGCCCATAGTTCAAACAATGATATTGAACTATTTGTTTTATCATGAGCACCAATACAATGATTAAATAAGTAACATCTGAAATAAATACGCTAATTGCCCCTAATAGCAACGACAATACTATCACGTTCATGACCGTTCGTATATTCAGATCGTTCAGTAGATAGTAATACCAACACAAAATGGTAAACACACACACACTACCTTGATAGAATGCATCCATAATTTCAATGTCTATCATGTCACTTACCGCCTATTTCTGCCTCCCAAATGACTTTAAAAATTTTGTAAAGGCATTCGATGCACTGAGTCCCGTCATTAAACTTATGTTTTTGTTTTTTCCTCCAGTTAAGGACTGTAACTGTTTACTGTTCAATTCTTTGTAGCTATTAATGTTTTTCATGCTAATTCACCTCACATTTTATAATCTAACATATTATAAAGAAAATCGTTACCCTTTTTACATTAACGTTAATTTATCCTGCATTAACGTTAATGTAAATAACTATAGTCCATACTGCATAGCAGCCGTCCGTTTGAAAAATAGCAATCGGCAAATTCCAATGATGCTAACGATCGTGAAAACTGCTTGTATCATCCAGTCCATGCTATTCAAATTAATATTTAGCGCCGGACGGATGCTCAATGCTAAGACAATCAGCCAACCCCAGAAATCTAGCTCTTTGTAAAAATTTGCATTAAACATGTTAGACACCTCCTAATGGCCATCCGGATTTTCTAGAACCAGGGCGAATCCACGGCATTTTGTAGCGTAAATGGTCCAAATTGTGGCTCAATCTTAAAATCCGTCGAAGCTAATTGCGTGATTTTTTTGAAATTAGTTGTAAAAGTCGCGATATCATTATTGGGATCCTTGTCGCTCGTTAATGTGACGACGTAGTGCCCCTTGATCGGATTAATCCACAAGCCCAACGTCTTTAATTGTTTTAAATCTAAGGGTGGTACGGATGGTTCAGTTTGTATTTTGTACTGCCGTCGATACAAGACATCATTTAATCCCATATTTCACATCTCCTCTAGGTATAATCTCCATCACACGTAGCCTAAGTTTCCAACTCAGTCCCCTGGATTACTGGCCGATTAACGTGTCGGCCGGGGATGTAATCCGTTAACTTGTAAAAATGTCACAACGCTGATTATCCCGATCATTACGAGATACATCACTAGCGCCGTCATCAATTGCGAGCTGGTCGGTGTCGTTAACTTAAGTGAGCCATTAGTGATAAATAATGGCAGGTCATCTAAGAAATGTAACAAAATCGTTAACGACAGATTGTCAGTCTTCAGATAGACGCTCCCCCACAGCAGACCATTTCCAAAAACCACTATCATCTGCAGCAAGACGATCGACCAGGAACTATTGGCGATATTAGCCAAGTGAGCGACCGCAAATCCCAGACTACTAATAATGACCGCCGTATAGCGCCTATTTCGAGTCAGTTCTAAACTTAAGGGTAGTAACAGACCTCGAAACATGCCTTCTTCTGCCAAGGCAACCAATAATACCGTCAGTATAATCCGGACGTTTATTAGGCGTGGCGCAATCGAACTAAGCGTGCCAAACCGGGTTAATATCAGAAAAACCACTGCAGGGATAAGCTGACATAACTGATTTCCAATCCTTTTTCCGCTAAAATACTGTATTTTGACGTGCCAGATGTTGCGGCTCAAGATAATCACTATTAGGAAAATAATTAAGTCCACGGTCATTTGTCCATATTTTTCAGGAATTATCGGACTAATTAGGTACGGCACGGTCATCAGGGCGACGGGGATCAATAGGAAGCAAATCACAATTTTAATCATTAGTTTTTTATTCTTCAACATACCATCCCCACTTTAAAATAAGCCCGTTAATTGGGTAAAACGTTAACGCCAGCTGAACTGCCAATAATAGATGACCACCCTGCTTGGCCCCAATCTAGCGTGTTGCGACTTCCAGCTGACAGAAATATCAGCTTAATTTTCTGAATAGCAACGCCTAGCCGAATAAATTCTGCCAGCTTCTCGAGCCTTTTTTATCGGGAACTGATTGGAACTCGTTTATCTTGGTTAGCACTCAAGAATCCGCTTACATTTGCTTCAAAACAGCATTCCGGTTTCTCTCTCCACCTCTAAATATACCCCTTATCCACATGACTGCACAGTGTTTTTCAGTAAAATTTTCTGTACATAAAGGGGATATTTCAGAAATGAGCTAACCCGCATGTTCCTAGTCCCGCTACCGTAACAATTTCAGACCCGGTTGCCGCACAAATCCGCTGCACCTTGCAAGATTTTCACGCCAGCTTAATCCCCACGGAGATAAGCACACGCTTCACTAAGCGTATCGTCACTAACTGCCAGCTAATCGCTCGTTCACGCAGCATCTAGATGAACATTATTTTTTATCACGGTTATTTTGCTTCACTAACAGCGCTGGACTAAAAGCAATTACTGCCACGATAATCCCTATATTACCGACAACGTTTTCTCTTAATAAGTAGGCAAGGCAGAACAATAAAAAGGCGAGGTAGTACCAGTTATCAGCGCTTTTCGGGTACTTCTGTCTGGGTCGAGGCAGGGCCAACAATGCAAAAGCATACGCCAGCCACAGCATGTCTTTGTCCACTCGAAACATTAAGACCACAAACACCAGCGCGATCAAGAACGCACCGCCTTTGACCCATACCGTCTTCTTCAAATTAATCACCTACCTCCGCCACCGTATCCATCTCAAAGCGCAATACCACATAACTTCAGCATTTGGTCACCGCCACTGCTGGAAACTTGGCTTCAACTCACTTTCTCCCTGCTTCTAATGTACACCTTCATTTCGTTTTCGATGGATTCTGGATATTAACGTTCCGTTTTTCCATATAATCGTCACTATTTTCTCACCGACGCCTGCGCCACGACACCAAAAACCAGCGCCACCATGGTGAACACCATAATGACGCCGGCTAACCAACCGCAATTATTCTACTTATCAGTTCGACAAACGGCCGCCAAACTCGGTCGTGTTTAGCGCACTTTGAATAATCGTTGATACGCCTTAATCCAACGCGTTACTTATCAGCGATCCCATCGCTAAAACCTTGAGTAAATGAAGGAATAAATGACGGATCACTAATCACATAGATGACAAAGACGACGACAAGCGCGATAATCACGCTACTCACTGGATGTTTCTTAATTATGTTGATAGTTTTATTGAACATTGATAGCTACCTCACCTTTTATATTCAAATTAACGTCCCGATAATTAACACAGCGTCTGAGATCCAATGGACATAGATGCCACTCCGTAAAGTATTGGCAGACCGCCATGAAGCAGTGATTGGATAACGCGTCAGACCGACGATTACGGGATAAATCCAATTAAAATGATAATGTGGCAGGTGCATCAACGCGAACAAGACACACCCCAATACATTGATAATTGGCCACGCAAATTTTCTTAGTCTTGTGTGCGATAGTAATTGAATTAACGGGATTGAAATCGAAGCCATTCCGACTTCCTCACCAACTAATGAGACTAACAGCGTCATGGCAATCCATATTCTTTCAATTAAAGGCACATCTAATCCCGTGGACCGAGCTGCCATCGTCGTATTGCGAAATGATAATAAAGCATCTGGATAAACAATTGCGACAACCACAATCGCCACGATTTCCATGACAAACAATAAAAGCACATACTTCAACACGATGCGCCATTTTGGCGAGGGTAGCGGTTGGAAAAATCGTTTTAAGTTCGAAGAGCCATATAGAATGACCAAACTGATCATACCAGCGGTCAACATTGCCAACCAATCGAAATAACGATTAAAAAAAATCGCACCCATATAACCAGCTACGAAAAGTACTAATACTAGCGGATAATATTTTCTTTTAAAATCAATTCCTATCACTTATTTTAATCTCCTGAACGATCAATTACTTTCCATGCTTATCATATAACGTCGAACTGAATTGTTGCGCGATTTCCTTCAAACGTCACCTTTTTAGCGATTATCGTACAACCAGTCCCCCATGCAACGTTAACCCACAATCACATTACAATCAGTCAGCACGCTAAGTTCACAACTGCACGCGTTCTGTTCAATCTCTCTCGCACCAAAAAACGCCGCAGCCCCACAGCCACGACGTCTCCAGCGGCATTTACCGCCCAATCTATGTGTTTAATGATCTTCAATGGTGCTATGTGTGGCGGTCATCTGACTGGCACGATGAATGGCGTTCTTCAAGACGAACGGCGCAATCATCGTCACCACAATGATAACCAAAATGATATCCGAATAGTAATCGTTTGATAGTAAGTGTGCTGAAAAGCCAATCTGTGCAGTTATCAGCGCCATTTCGCCACGTGAGATCATGCCCGCGCCGACTAGATAATTGCTACGGCGACTGAAGCCATTGACCTTAGCGCCGAGGCCGCAGCCCCACAGTTTGGTGAGGACCCCGAGCACCGTCATGACCACGATGAACGGGAGCGATTGCCACACACCCTTGAACGTCATATTCAAACCCACACTGACGAAAAATAATGGAATAAACGTCGTGTAGCCCACTGGTTCGATACTAACGTCCACCACGTGCTGGTAATCCGTTTGCGCAATCGCGACGCCGGCAAAGAACGCGCCAATCGCGCCACTCAATCCGACGAGTTCTGCTAACCAAGCTAGGCCCAGGCAGATGATGATTGCCATGATCGTCGGGCTGGCCGCCATTAGTAAATGGTCGCTCAAGGCCATCAAGTATGGCGCCACCCATTTGATCACCAAGAACACACCGATGAAGAAGCCGACTTGTTCTACGAGGACGACGCCGAGATTGGTCTGCGCAACGTCGCCCTGGCCGCCCATCATCGCAATCATGATACTCAGCAGGATCACGCTGATAATGTCGTCAGCAACCGCCGCGCCTAGAATCGTCGCCCCCTCCTTCGTGTCGAGTACCTTGAACTCTTTCAACACTTCCACAGAAATCGAGACCGAGGTGGCTGAGAAAATCACGCCAATAAATAACGATTCGAACCAACTGAATTGGAACAGGCGACTTGCCAAGCCCATGATGATGACCGGGAAGATGACCCCAATAATCGCCACAATGATTGCCGGTCGCAGGTATTTACGTAACAGCTCGAGGTTACTCTCTAGACCACCGATGAACATCAACACCACGACCCCAATATCCGAAAACGTCTGAACGAGCGTCGTCAGATGGACCCAATTCAGAACTGCGGGACCCACAATGACGCCCACTAGGATCTCACCAATCACGGCCGGAATTCCCGCGCGATGTGCAAAGTGTCCCGCTAAGGTCGTCGCCAAAATCAACAAACAAAGTATTCCTAAAAAATCCATGCACTCACCCATCCATCAAAAGTCTTAGTCTAATCATACACCTTAATCCTGACTAATTTTGTAGGCATGAGCCGTCTGCATCCGCCGAACCACGTGCCAGCCCAGACCAATCAACAGGCCGAGTGCTGCCGGCAATGCCCAGTCAAAGCCTAGCTTGGCCAATGGCAGGTACTGCTGGTCCCAGGCCAATAGCGTTTGGACCCACTGCATATTGGTAATAACGGTCGGTGCGGAGGCAATCCCATCCAGAATGGCTGGAATCAACGTCAGCGCCGTCGTCCACCGATAAACGATTGGATCATGCTGGAAGAGTGGTGACGCAATTGCCAGGATAATCAAGGTAATGGCTAATGGATAGAGAAACATCAGCATTGGCGTCGACCACGCAATGATTTGATCCAGGCCAATGTTAGCAATGATGAACGAGGCGCCACACGCAAGCCGATTGAAAGTCGCGTAACTAATCTTGGGGAACTTGGCGTGTAAAGCTTCCGCAAAAGACGTCGCCAGTCCAACCGATGTCGTGAGGCAAGTTAAGGTCGCCATGATGGCGAGAATAATTTCACCCGGGACGCCCATAAAGGCATTCGCAATCTGGCCAAATGCAATCCCGCCATCCGCTGACAACTTGAACTGTGACAAGGAGGTCGCACCAATCCAGATCAACCCTAAGTAAATCACCGCTTCTAGGCTAATGCTCAGCAGGCTAGACTTGGCCGCAGTCTTCGCAATCGCCCCAGCATCACGTTGGCCGATGCCCCGAATCGCCGTAACGACTGCAATCCCGAATAACAGGGCCGCTAATGCATCCATCGTGTTGTAGCCTTGCAAGAACCCATTTAGAAAAGCCCCGTGTTGGTAGGCGGCAGTTGGCGTTGCATCTGCCCGCCCCAGTGGCCGACTGAACGCGATCCCAAAGATCAGCGCCAACAGAATCAGGAACGCTGGGTTCAATAGCTTGCCAATCGTATCAATGATACGCGTTGGTCGCCGCGCCGCCCAGTAGGTGATACTGAAGAAAATCAATGAGTAGGCGAACAGGAACCACGGCGCCTGACTGGTACTGACGTGGCTCGCAATCCCAATTTGAAACGGGGTCGTCGCCGTTCGGGGTGTCGCAAAGAGCGGTCCCAGCGTCGCACAAGTTAACACCATAAAAATCGTCGCGTACCGTTTGCCAATTGGCCGGGCCAAGTCGTAAATCCCACTACTGCGCGTCACGCTAATGGCAATAATGCCCAGTAGTGGTAGCAGCGTCCCCGTTAACAGGAAGCCCCACCCAGCCGTTAGCCAGTGACTGCCCGCGAGTTGCCCTAAATGAATCGGGAAGATCAAGTTACCGGCGCCAAAGAACATTCCAAAGAGCATGGAACCAATAATCAGATAATGTTTGAACGTTAATTTTTGTGTTTGCATCGCATTTCCTCCATTACAAGTGGTCACCAATCATCCGTTTGTGTCATTGTGGCCATTAACACTCGATACAAACCACCATCACTACTCGTTACTAACATGTTCATCTTCCTCTCATGAGATTAAAAAAAGCGTCCTGACAAAATCATCATTTGATTTTGTCAGGACGCTTCCGCGTGGTACCACCTGTCTTCGTCACGAGTTCACACTCGTCACCTTCGCGTACGGTCAGTCGGGCATCAGCCTAGGACTCACGATACGTTGGCCCGTTAATGGGGGCACCCAGCTAACACTTCATCACGTCGCATTAGCAGTTCTCAGGTTACTTTCTAGTCAGTGTCATCACCGCTTCACACCATCCAGCGGCTCGCTTAAGATTAGGCTGACTATACTCTCCTGATCATCACGTTTGATCTCATTTATTTTTAATATTTGCAATCATAAGCTCATTATGCGGACTTGTCAACACTTTTTTCGCAAATCACGTGCTTAATCGGTCAGCGCCCATTTGCGGATGGCTTTCGCGACCCCATCCGCATCGTTGGTTGCCGTCACCGCATCCGCGTGTTCCTTGGCAACCGCGCTCCCGTTACCCATCGCGACCGCGGTCCCGGCAAAGGCAAACATCGGCAAATCATTTCGTTCATCGCCCAGGGCCATCACTTCGTCCGCTTGAATCTGCAACTCAGCGGCCAAATCCTGCACCGCCTGACCCTTATTGACACCAGTGTGCATCAATTCTAAGAAGTTCGTGGCGGCCCGAACGACGTACAGCTCATCACCAAAGGTCGTCTTCACTAGGTCTTCCACCGCATCCAGTTGGGGACCTTCCCCAACGAACAATCCCTTAGCAATCTGAAAGTCAGCGGGCAAGTCGTCAGGGTCGCGCACTAACAGGCCGGCCTTGTTCTCCCATGCCTGCACGACCGTGACCCAGTTGACGTCCCGGTCAGCGGTATAAATCGTACTGTCGGCATCGAGGACGTTGAACGGCACGTGGTGTTGTTGACCAAACGCCGTCATTTGTCGGTAATGGGCGTTGTCGATCAGGTGTTTGGCAACGATGCGCCCATCGATACTCTCGATCACAGCGCCATTGTAGGTAATCACGTACTGGTCGTCGCCGGCTAGGCCCAGTGCATCCAGATATGGCTTGGCACCAGCTAACGGCCGCCCCGTGCAGAGGACGACTTTGATGCCGGCATCCCGAGCAGCTTTGACCGCAGTAATCGTACTCGGCAACAGTTCACCCTTGGAATTCAACAAGGTGTCATCAATATCAATTGCGATTAGTTTAATTGTCATTAATTATCGTTCCTTTCATCCGCGAATACGGTTACAATTAAGTTATGCCAACGCTTCCACGATGGGCTACTTCCAATATAGCATAGCCGAACGATCAACATGGTCGATTTTTAAAAGGAGGCGGGGCGATTTTACAAACTATTCAAACGAGGCCTAACAATGGAAATCTTACATGAGGCGGTCCAGACGATTCCCCGCCTCCCTTTTAAATATTATGAACACGACCCCTTGACCGACATTACGGTGGCACCCCACTGGCATCAAGGCATCGAGCTGAACTATCTGGTCAGCGGGACGGTGCTCAAGTTCGTCACTGATGGACAAACCGCCGAGTATCGACCGGGCGACCTCTGGACCACTAATCGGCGCGTCGTACACAGTGCCAGCGGTCCTGCCGAGGTGGACTGGGTCGAATTTGGTTTGATTATTGACGATGATTTTCTCCAGCATCAGGTCCCCGCCAGTGCGAATTGGCAATTGACCTTACACGGCGCGTCCTCGGCGAGCGAACACCCGCAGGCTTACGCCCAGGTACGTCAACACTTAGTCGCCATTCACGACCTGCTCGCAACGCCCACGACTGACCTAGTCCGGCTGAAAGTGCTCAGTCACTTTTATCAGCTCGTCGCTACGCTGGGGGAAACGTTCACGGCCCCAATCAGTGCTCCGGCGGTCAACCCGAACCAGACGCTGACCGATACCGTGATGTCGGCCATCAATCAACACTATGCTGACCCGATCGACGGCAATACTTTAGCTGACCAATTTCACGTCTCATTGACGACATTGAATCAGCAATTCAACGCCAACGTCCAGATGTCCGTCAACCGCTACCTGCGTTTGATTCGATTGATGAACGCGCGGCGCTTGCTGTTAGAGACGGACCACAAAGTCGCCTACATCGCGATGGCGTGCGGGTTTCCCAATAGCAAGACCTTCAATCGTAATTTTAAATCCTGGAAGGGCGTGACACCGACCGATTACCGCCAAGCCTACGCACGCTATCACCGAATTGATACTAGTTGCCTCTAAAAATGTCCCTTCATTGTGCCGATTCCGTGGTAAGCTACGGCTATCAAATAAATGACGGGAGTTTTGACAATGATTAAATTAATGGCAACTGATATGGATGGGACTTTTCTTCGCGATGACATGACCTACGATGAGGCGCGCTTTGCGTTACTTTATCAACAACTACAGCTGCGGGGCGTCCGCTTCGTCGTCGCTAGTGGTAATCAATACTTTCAATTGAAGTCCTTCTTCAAGAACTATCCGGAAATGATCTACGTTGCGGAAAACGGCGCTTATATTCGTGACGCCGAGCGCGTTTACGCCCAACACGCCTTTCAACCCGCGGCAGTGCAAACGATTCTAGATAAGATTCAAGCAATTCCAGATTTAAAAATACTCGTCTGTGGTGCCAAGAGTGCCTACACACTCAGTACGACTGACCCTGACCACGTCGCTAACATGCGGCACTATTATCACCACTTAGCCGTCGTCGATGATTACGCCCAGATCGATGATGACATCTTGAAATTCGCCATCTCATGCCCACCTGAACGCACAATGGCCATCGTTGCGACATTGCGCGACCATTTAGTGGGCCTCGGCGAACCAACTAGTAGTGGTCACGGCGATATCGACATTATCCAGCCGGGGATGAATAAGGCTGCCGGATTAGTTGAATTAGGCCAAGTCTTAGGCATCGACCTTGCCGAAATGGCCGCATTTGGTGACGGTGGTAATGACTTAGAAATGCTGCGGGAAGTTGGCTGCGGGGTCGCGATGGCTAACGCCCAACCCGACGTGACGGCGGTCGCCAACGCCACGACAGGGTCAAACCAAGAACAAGGCGTCTTACAATGGATCAATCATTGGTTGGAGGCGTAGGTCATGCAACCACGGTTAACCACGACGGTCAGCATTCTCAGCCTCTCCACCGTGACTGGGATCACGACCGCCATTACGGGCATCATTCCCCAGCTCAAACGGGCTTTTCCACGAGTCCCGACAACGCTGATTGAATGGGTCGTCACGATTGCGAATTGCAGCGCACTGATTACCCTGCTACTCAATCCCCGCTTGACGAATCGCTGGGGGTTGCGGCCGGTTGTCATTAGTGGCCTCTTACTCAGTGCGGTGATGGGTTTGATTCCAGTATTCACCGCCAACTTTACAGTCATCATGCTGAGTCGTTTAGGTCTCGGGTTAGGCGTGGGCCTCTTCTCACCGCACGCCATCAGCCTGTTAACACACAGTTTTACGGGTGAGTTGCGGGCACGACTATTGGGGTATCAGACCGGACTGTCGGCACTAGGTAACGCGGTATTGCTCGGTCTGGCCGGCCTGTTGATCGGAATCAGCTGGCACGCGGTCTTCTGGTTATACGGTGGGCTCGTCATCATTGCGGGATTAGTGGCCCGTTTTGTCCCGGAACCGACCAGTGCGGCCCCCTTGACCACTACGAAACCGGCCAGTCTGCCACGTCATCAATGGCTTTTATTAGGACTGACCTTTATCACTTACCTGCTCATTTGGGGCGTCCAGCTCAAACTACCCAGCTTCTTTGCCGCCCGCCATTTTGGCAACGCTGCCACGATCAATCTGACGCTGGCCGCCATGAACATTGGTGGCTTGCTGGCCGGGCTGACCTTTGGCTATCTACACCGAATCTTGCATCGCTACACCTTGACATTGGGCTATGCGGGGGCGGCTGGCTCAGTCCTAGTCCTATGGTTGGCGCCTAACGCGACGACTGCGATTGGTGCGGCCGTGTTCTTTAACTTTATTTATTCTTACACCGGACCGTACCTAGTCTTTACCAGCAATACCGGCTTAGACGCCTCACAAGTCAACGTTTTGAGCAGTTACTTGACGATTGCGACGATCATCAGTGCGTTTTTCGCGCCACTCGTCTGGAACGGTCTTGGCCAGTTGGGGCCTCAGTCCCTCACAGCCAATGTTTTAATTTGGATCATGCTGATTTTAGGTGGGCTAGCCGTCCTCACCGCGACCCACCATTCTCGAAAGGAAGTTTAAACCATGACATCTAATAATGATCGCCTACATACGGGCGAACTCTATCTACCCAACGACCCAGAACTTGAAAAACGCCAATTCGGCTACCTGGATCAACTGTATGACTTTAACCAGACTCGTCCCAGTGAATTGACCAAGCGGCAAATCCTGCTCAGCAAGATGTTCGCCGAAATCGGTCCTAACTGCTACATCGAGCCGCCACTGCGCAGTAACTTTGGCGGTCACCACGTCCACTTTGGCAAGGGTGTGTACGCGAACTTCAACCTGACACTGGTTGACGATACTCACATTTACGTTGGCGACTACACCATGTTTGGGCCAAACGTCACCATTGCGACCGCGGGCCATCCGATTCTGCCGAGCCTCCGTGAACAAGCTTACCAATACAACATGCCCGTCCACATTGGCCGTAATTGTTGGTTAGGTGCCGGCGTCATCGTGCTCCCTGGAATCACGATTGGCGATAATGTCGTCGTGGGGGCCGGCAGCATCGTCACCAAAGACTTGCCTGATAACGTCGTCGCTGTCGGCAATCCGGCTCATATCTTACGCCAGGTCAGTGATCATGACCGTGAATACTATTTTAAGGACCGTAAGATTGATCCGAGTTTGTTGGATTAATGTCAAATCAAATAAACACGTCGTACGTAATCACGATAATCGTGGTCAATACGACGTGTTTATTTAATATCTATCTAGTTGACGTTTGAGCGCCAAGTGCTCCACCTAGCTGACTCTCAAATCAGTCCTAAAATTATGGCAATACATTAAACAACAGTGCACCTAACGCACCACCAACCAGTGGTCCAGCAATTGGCACCCAGCTGTAGGCCCAATCAGAAGTGCCTTTATTCGCGATTGGTAAGACGGCATGCGCAATCCGTGGTCCCAAGTCCCGCGCTGGATTGATGGCGTACCCGGTCGTTCCACCGAGTGACAACCCAATCGCAATGATCAGAATTCCGACGACGATTGGATTCAAACCCGCGGTGAACTGGCCTTTCGTGAAGGCTAACAAGCCGAAAACTAGGACAAAGGTTCCAATCACTTCACTGATGAAGTTCCAGAAATATTGCCGAATACCAGGGCCAGTCGAGAAGATTCCGAGAATGGCGCCGGCGTCCTTCGTAGCTTGCCAATGTGGGTAGTAGTGTAGCCAGACTGCCAGGCCACCAACGATCCCACCGGCAATTTGAGCGGCACTATAGGGCAAGACGTATGCCCATGGAAACTTGCCCGCAACCGCCATACCTAACGAAACGGCGGGATTCAAGTGTGCCGGGCTCATGAAGCTGGACGCATAGACGCCCATCGTGACGGCAAAACCCCAGCCTAAGGTAATCGCGACCCAGCCCGCATTTTGCGCTTTAGATTTGTTGAGGGTTACCCCAGCAACGACCCCATCACCTAATAGAATCAAGATAAAGGTCCCGAGAAATTCCCCCAATAATTGTAATGCTAATGGATCTTTCATCATGACCACCCCATTCTTTAGCCCTGCTTGAGTGCCGTTAAGTCCGATTCAGCAATCGTTTGGTTCAAACGATCCGTTTGTTCCTTCGTCGTTGCGGCATCCCAGCCGAGATAGTCAGCCATCGTCGCAATGACACCGTCTTTCAGGTCATCCAGCGTGTCACGCATGAAGAGTAGGTGATTCGTACGCCGAAGTAGATAATCAACCGGTGTCAACGTCATTTCTTCATCCAAAGCGTAGCGCAGGCTAATCGTTTCGGCTAAGCTCAACCCGTGTGTCGGTTCGACTTTACCAATCAGACTGAAGACCCGAGCCGCATTGGAGCCATACATATTCGCAATCCGTAGCGCTTCATCATTGGTCAATCCGTTATCCGTCCCCTGTTTTGCGTAAAAGGCAATCGTCGCATCAACGTTGTGCGGATCAATATCGCCACCAGAGACCGGGAGATTCTTAGAATTGATTTCGTTAAAGTGGGCATCAAACTTGTCCGCCAGAATTTTGGCGACCAACGCCATGGCACCCGCGGCCATTTTACGGTAATCGGTAATCTTACCACCGGCCAACGTTAACAGGCCATCCGGACTACTGGTTAATGAACTACCCCGTGATACCGCCGATGGACTTAACTTGTCTTCAGCCAGCGAACTTTCGAGGTCATTCAGCACGCTTTCAACATCTTCGCGGCTCGCTTCTTGATTTTCAAATTGGTCGACCACTTTGATGACTTCTTTGAAACTCTTGTCGCTGATTTTGCCAGAATTACCACCGTTGTAGTCCGAACTCCCGTTAGCGGCGATCAATGGCCGTAACCCAGCCCAGCTTGCTTCAATATCATCTAAGGTAATCTTCGCCGTTGGGTAGCGCCGGTTCACGATTTCAAGCAGGTAATCAACATCTTCTTGAGTCACCGTTGGATGTTCCAAGTCACCGTGATAATCAGTATCGGTCGTCCCAAAGTAGGTCTTGTTCTCACGTGGTACCACGAAAATCATCCGGCCATCTTGGTCGCCTGAATCAAAGTAGGTTGGTTGTGGCACCGGTAGTTTTTCAGCATCGACTACCAAGTGGACCCCTTTAGTTGGGCGCATCTGTGATTGATAAGTTTCACCATGGTCCATCTTCCGAATCGTGTCGGACCAAGGGCCAGTCGTGTTGATGACGACCCGGGCATGGATTTCAAAGGTTTCGCCGGTGAACAAGTCTTCAGCGGTAATCCCGTTGATACGGCCTTCATCGTCATGTAATAACCCAGTGGCCTTGACATGACTGGCCATGATACCGCCATTTTCATGAGCCTTCTTGATGTTTTCAATCACCAAACGGGCATCGTTGTTGCGGAAGTCAAGGTAGACCCCACCACCGACTAAGTTTTTCGGACTCAGTTGGGGCTCGCGTTGTAAGACTTCTTCCTTAGAAAGCGTGTAGTTGGTGAATTTTGGATCTTTAACTTCCGCTAACTTGTCATAGAGATCCATCGCCACTTTGACTGAAAAGAGGTCAAAAGTCGCACCCGTCTCATTATAGATGGGGAGTAACATTGGGTCTGGCTTAGGAATGTGGGGCGCGATACCTTGAACGACTGCCCGTTCCTTAACTGTATCGGCGACAACCCCCACATCAAAAGTCTTCAGATAACGAATCCCACCATGGACGAGCTTGGTCGACCGTGACGACGTTCCTTCAGCGAAGTCTTGCATGTCGATCAGACCGGTCTTCATGTTCATGGCCGTTGCTTGAATAGCGACTCCGGCACCGGTGATACCACCACCGATTACTAATAGATCTAACGTTTCATTTTGTAAGCGCTCAATATTTTGTTGACGCGTCGTTGCTGAAAATGCCATGTTGTTGTCCTCCTCTATTTTGCTGCGTGATAAGGGATATGCTTGAAGACTTGGGTCGCCTTGACCGCTGCCTGCCATCCGTCGTATAAGTTCGTTCGTTCTGCTGCACCCATTTCCGGTTTAAAACTTGTCCCCGGCTTGTAGGATGCTTTCAACTCGTCCAAATCTTTCCAGTAGCCAACGCTTAAACCAGCTAAGAACGCTGCCCCGAGCGCGGTCGTTTCCAGGTTAGCGGCACGCATGATCTGCGTATCTAAGATATCTGCTTGGAATTGCATCAGCCAATCATTACGAGCAGCGCCACCATCGACTTTTAGCACTGGAATTTCGATACCTGAGTCCTTCTTCATCGTTTCGATTACGTCACGCGTCTGGTAGGCCAAGGCTTGTAAGGTCGCCTTGATAAAGTCTTCACGCGTCGTCCCCCGCGTCAGTCCAAACACCGACCCGCGGGCTTCCGAATCCCAGTATGGTGCGCCGAGCCCGGTAAAGGCCGGCACGACGTACACTTCATTTTCGTTATGTGATTCACGTGCGGCCCGTTCTGAATCCGGAGCGCTCTCGACTAATCGAATGCCATCGCGTAACCACTGAATGGCTGAACCAGCAACGAAAATCGACCCTTCTAACGCGTAGTAAACCTTGCCATTGATCCCGTAGCCAATCGTCGTTAACAAGTTATTATCTGACAATTGCGGCTGTTCCCCGGTGTTCATCACGATAAACGCCCCGGTACCATACGTATTCTTGACGGTCCCTGGTTCGAATGCCAGTTGTCCGAACAGTGCAGCTTGCTGATCACCTGCCATGCCGCTGATGGGAACTTCCGAGCCAAAGAAATGGTAGTCCTTAGTCTTGCCGTAAATTTCTGAATTCGTCCGGACCTCCGGCAGCATTGCGGCTGGAATATTTAATAATTGCAAAATCTCTGAATCCCACTCTAATTTGTGGATATTATAAAGCATCGTCCGACTGGCATTGGAATAATCCGTGACGTGCGTCGCGCCACCCGTCAGCTTCCACACCAACCAAGTATCGATCGTGCCAAAGAGCAATTCACCCTTTTCAGCCCGTTCTTGCGCACCCTTGACGTGGTCCAAAATCCAACGAATCTTCGTAGCTGAGAAATAGGCGTCGGTCACTAAACCCGTATGCTTGTGAATCAGGTCGCCATGACCGTCCTTCACGAGTTGTTCAGCAATTGGCGCCGTTTGCCGTGATTGCCAAACGATGGCGTTGTGAATCGGCAAGCCCGTCTTTTTGTCCCAAACGATCGTCGTTTCACGCTGATTCGTAATCCCGATACCGCTGATCTGAGCCGGCTTGATTCCAGATTCAATAAAGGCATTCGCAATGGTAGACAGAACTGCATTCCAAATTTCATTCGCATTATGTTCGACCCAACCCGGTTGTGGGAAATACTGTGGAAACTCCCGTTGCGAGTCAGCTACTTTATGGCCTGCGTGGTCGAAGATAATGGCGCGGGTACTCGTCGTCCCTTCGTCAATCGCCATAATGTACTTGTCGGTCATTGTGTGTCACTCCTTAGTAATAACGGCTAAATGTAAACGCTGTCATAATTGATGATTGAATCATAACATGTCGTGGACGATTTGTGAATAGATTTGCATAAATTAAATTTTGCACAATTGAATTCACTTTAAAACTATTTCTTACTATGACACATCTCAATCCCGACACACCAGGCCTCAACGCGATTAAGCTGCGGCTTGTGGTTTTATAAAATAATTAATTTACTAACGTTTAGCCTCGTCGCCAAGCGGTTCTGCATGAAAAATAACGGTTAGGCTTACAATCACAAGCGGCGGATAAAATGAAAATCGGCGGTCGTTTACGAGCAACCAGATTCCAATGATTCTGCGGCGCACCGCTCATTCTGAGGATGATTTCACATACTGATTTTGAAAATAGTGCAAAAAACGTTGTGGCAGGAAGAATTAGTTCTTGTCACAACGTTTTGAATTGTTCAATAGACGTCATTTAGCATTAAATATAATTGAAACGGGCCAGTTAGTGGATTCCTGTTCGTCTGCTGGTGCGCGTCTTAGTCCGACTTCCGGGGCCGGCTGACAACGCTGGAACAGGGCGGACATCGATTTGAACTCACGCAGAAGCCCACTGCGCAATTTCAAATACGAGT